>Ga0208336_1000063_pt1 | contig 43826 bp, 42 predicted proteins | sample DeeseametaMP0372_FD_184212 | JGI IMG/M metagenome (GOLD analysis project Ga0208336, IMG submission 184212) | Marine microbial communities from the Deep Atlantic Ocean - MP0372 (SPAdes) | ecosystem: Environmental > Aquatic > Marine > Oceanic | place: East of Porto Seguro, South Atlantic Ocean...
AGGGCAAGAAGTGGTTTTAATTCCCGGAGTCAACACAACGCCTCTGGCAGCGGAAGACTCTCTTGATCTAGCCCCGTTATTGTTCAAATAACCGGAACCACCTCAGACCATCGAAAGCACTCCATTCCCCCCCGCAATTACTTGTTCCTAAACCGACCTTGATATGGGACTTAAAGATCGATTGTCCGATCGTGTGCGAACCATAATCTTTAATCCACGAGATGGTGAGGTCGGCATCGTTAATTTGGTAGACACGCCTTATTGTTGCGGTGTACGGCTTCAAGGATGACAGGGAATTTGTAATGTCCGCCACCGCACTGGAAACATCAGAGGCAGCAAAGTTCGGTAACGGCTCGATATAAAATTTCAACTCACCTGCCACGGTCGCTTGAATCATCGGATTTGTCTTAGCAAGTACTAATATTCTTGACTTTTCCTCACTCTCAGCACGCTGCTTCTGGCTAGCCGCTTCTACTAAAGCCTGTCGCTTCGCAGCTTCCTCATAGTTAGCGCGCTGCTGATTGCTAGCCGCTTCTACTTGGGCCTGTCGCTTCGCAGCTTCCTCACGATTGGCGCGTTGATTCTGGCTAGCTGCTTCTCTCTGGCTTTCCCCCTTTTCCAATCGTTCTCTATTGGCTATTTCTTGAGCCGTCTTGGCAGCCAATTCTGCCTTCAATTTCTCGCCAGTTTCTTTTTCAAGAGCGTTCTGCGTCAATATGTTAGCGAGAATCTGACGTTCGATTTCGTTTTCTGCAGCTAGTCGAGTCGTCCGCTCAATTTCGAGTTCTTTGTGGAGCGAATTTATCTTGAATTGGTCTATCGCAATTTGAGCTCTATGGTAATAAAAAGAGTTATTAGAAATCTTCGACAATCGAGCTATTCCTTCGTCCCAATCACCATCGTTTCCAATTTTCGTTCCAACTTGGTAAATGTTTTGGTCTTCGCTTCGCGTTTTTAAATCAGTCGATAAGGCTTTAACAGTCGCGTATTTTATGCCTACATGTTTGACTAGCCAACTGCGCCCGGCTATTTCGAGTGATTCTGACGCCCTGACATAATCCTCATCGTCAGACAGTTGCTCTGAGCGAACGAAACCACTAGTGACGTTGCGGTATTCGATCAATGAGTAAATTACCGCAACCAGTCCAAAAATTAGAGCCCCGATGATAGCCCAGATTACTAATTTTTGCTGAAGAACCCTGCTTATATGGTCACGACTATCCATAGGTCAATACCTGTTGAAACCTAGATTATTCCGGTGTCCTTAAAGTCCCCGACAACGTCCTCTGTGATCTCTGGCGAGGTCGAGGGCTTGATTACCAAGGGATTAAGGCTGCGCACCTCGGATTGGGCTGGGTATCAGACTGAGCAAGATCTACGCTTGGAACCCGCTCATTGGCACACCTCATCGACGCCAGGGCCAACTGGTCATTTGTGGGCAAAATTACGTTGGAAATAGATGCTTGTCCACCGCTTGAAGGCGTGGTCACAAACCCGTCTAACCTTTGACCGCTTTGTACGATCGGCCTATAAGGCCGCCCTAGGAAAGACACTACATCCGAAAAACGCCCCGGCTCGGCTCCGGAAAGGGGGCGTTCAAGGAGGCCGCAATGCCCAACCCCACCACAGTGCGAGTATCGGCAGGGTCGATGATGCCGTCGTCCCATAATCTGGCGGTGCTGTAATAAGGGTTGCCCTCTTCCTCGTATTTGTCCAAGATCGGGCGTCGCAGCTCTTCCTGCTCATCCTCGCTCAAGGAACCGCCTTGCCGTTCCAACTGCTGCTGCCGGACGGTCAACAGGACGGATGCCGCCTGGGGCCCGCCCATCACGGAGATTCTGGCGTTAGGCCACATCCACAAGAACCGTGGGTCGTAGGCCCGGCCGCACATGCCGTAGTTTCCCGCGCCGAAGGACCCGCCGATCACCACCGTGAACTTGGGCACGGCGGCGTTGGACACCGCCATCACCATCTTGGCGCCGTCTTTAGCAATGCCGCCGTTCTCGTACTGGCGGCCTACCATGAATCCGGTGATATTCTGCAAGAACAGCAAAGGGATGCCACGCTGAGAGCATAGCTCAATAAAGTGAGTTCCCTTCAAAGCGCTTTCCGAAAACAAGACCCCATTGTTGGCCACCACTCCCACGGGGTATCCCCAGACCCTGGCAAAGCCACACACCAAAGTCTCACCGTAGTTGGCTTTGAATTCATGAAACCGGCTACCATCGACGATGCGGGCGATCACCTCCCGGACATCGTATTGCCTCCGGTTGTCGGCGGATATGATTCCGTAGATCTCTTCCGGTGGGTAGGCGGGCGGCTCCGGAGTCGTGACTTCGAAAGGCAAGCTTCGCTTCTTAACGAAGTTCTCCGCGATGTTGCGAGCGATGGCCAACGCGTCCTCGTCGTCCATCGCGTAATGGTCGGCGACGCCGGAGATCCGGGTGTGCACGTCGGCCCCTCCAAGGGATTCGGCGTCCACTTCTTCACCCGTGGCGGCCAAAACAAGGGGCGGACCGGCCAGGAAAATAGTGCCTTGATCCCGGACGATGACAACTTCGTCGCTCATGGCGGGGATGTAAGCGCCACCGGCCGTGCAGGAGCCCATGACTACCGCCACTTGGGGAATGCCCACGGCTGACATCTTGGCTTGGTTGTAGAAGATGCGTCCAAAGTGCTCCCGGTCTGGGAAAACCTCGGCCTGTAGGGGCAGAAAAGCGCCGCCCGAATCCACCAGGTAAAAACAGGGCAGGTGGTTCTCCAGGGCGATCTCCTGGGCTCGCAGGTGCTTTTTTACCGTGATGGGGTAGTAGGTGCCCCCCTTCACCGTGGCATCGTTGGCCACCACCACCGCTTCCCTTCCATGCACCACGCCGATGCCGGTGACGATTCCCGCCGAGTTCTCCTCGTCGTCGTACACGCCCCATGCGGCCAGCGGACTGAGCTCCAGGAAGGGCGAGTCGCGGTCCAAAAGGGCCTCGATGCGGTCTCGCACCATCATCTTACCCCGGCTGCGATGCAGTTCAACCCGCTCCGGGCCTCCCCCTTCCCGCACCGACGACAGCCGGCCCTTCAGTTCTTCGACCAGCGCTGATATTCGTTCACGGTTCTCCGCGAATTGGGGGCTTTGGGTTTGTATTTTAGATTCAATCACATCCATATCAGCCTGCCGGCGCCAGCGCGGGCGCGGTAGATTCATCCATCATCGCCATGTTACCAAACCTCGATGATCCCAGTCTTCGGAAGACAAATCGGAAACCCTAGGCTGTGCGTTATGTCTTTTCGATTTTCATACAGGGTAACGCGATGCAGCGGTTCGAGAACAATGTTTCCATCAACCCTTGGCATTTCTATAGCCTAGTTTAACGCTGGTCCGGCGACTCGGGTTCGAAAGCCGGAATTCCAAAGGCCTAGCGATTCGCTACAATGATTTCAAACCACGAGAAAAGATGAAGGTGAATGTCCAGCTACTATAATCTTGGGAGCCATCGCCTAACCATCACGACCAGTTCTCCCGAAGGACAGGTTTGGTTCGACCGCGGCTTGTTATGGTGCTACGGGTTCAACCACGGGGAAGCATCTCACTGCTTCCGCCGCGCGTTGGAATCCGACCCGGATTGCGCCATGGCATATTGGGGAATCGCGCATGCCCTCGGGCCGAACTACAACAAACCTTGGGACGCATTCGATGAAGCCGAGTTCAAGTCCGTGCTCGCGGAGGCATACGAGGCGTCCGCCAAATCCGTTGCTCTGCCTGACGTGGTCACCGAGATGGAACAGGCGCTGATCGGGACACTGCCATTCCGTTACCCCACCGCCACGCCGGGACCCGACCTCTCTGGTTGGGTCGAAGATTACGTCACAGAGATGCGCCGGGTCTACCACCGATTTCCTGACCATCCCGACATTTGCACTCTCTTTGCCGAATCCCTCATGAATCGCACCCCATGGAACCTATGGGACCTGAAGACCGGCGGTATTGCTGAAGGCGCGAGCACGGCTGAAGCCAAAGAAGTGCTCGAGTCGGCCCTGCAACGCATCGAAGACGCGGGAGGGCGCTGGCATCCCGGTCTGCTCCACATGTATATCCACCTGATGGAGATGTCGCCGAATCCCGAAATAGCGCTGAAGGTGGCTGACCGGCTGCGCGGCCTCGTGCCGGACTCGAGCCATCTGCAGCACATGGCGACGCACATCGATATACTCTGCGGCCACTATCAAGCGGTCGTCGACTCCAATGACGCGGCGATCATCGCCGACCGGAAGTTTCAGGTGCTGGAAGGATCGGTCAACTTTTATTCGCTTTACCGTTGTCATAACTACCATTTCAAGGTCTATGGAGCGATGTTCCTCGGCCAGTATCGTCCGGCGATCGAGGCCGCCGAGGAGATGATATCGTCGACACTCACCGCCGAGTTGTTGAGAGTAGAATCACCGCCGATGGCCGACTGGCTGGAAGGATTCGTCTCGATAAAAAAAGCACGTGTTGATCCATTTCGGCCGATGGGAGGAGATCATCGTTCAGGACCTGCCCGAAGATCAGGAATTGTATTGCGTCACGACGGCGATGATTCGTTACGCCAAGGCGGTGGCCCTAGCTTCCACCAGAGACGTTCCGGCGGCCGAAAGGGAATCGGCCCTCTTCGATGAGGCCCTGGCACGGGTGCCGGACAGCCGCTACATATTCAACAACACCTGCCTCGACATCCTGGCCGTAGCCCGCGAGATGATGTTGGGTGAGATCGAGTACCGGAAGGGAAACTCCGACGCATCATTTGCCCATCTTCGTAAATCCGTCGAATTAGACGACAACCTACCCTACGACGAGCCATGGGGGTGGATGCAGCCGACACGCCACGCGCTGGGAGCCCTACTGATGGAGCAAGGCCGGGTGGAAGAAGCCTGCTGGATCTACCGGGAAGACCTTGGCTGCGGTGACACCATCAGCCTCGCCTCTCAGCATCCCGATAATGTATGGAGTCTGCACGAGTATCACGAATGCTTGACGCGTCTCGGTCGAACGGCGGAGGCAGCGATAATAGAGCAACGGCTCAGGCTCGCCAACGCTCGAACTGACATCCCCGTGGCCGCGTCATGCTTCTGCCGACTAGAAGCGGATTGACCGATTCGAAGGTGGCAATTTTCATATCTCTTCTACCCCAAGTTCGATCGCGCCCCAGTTGTTCCGGTACATGAATGATAAATCGTTGGCAAAGCACTGGAGAACACCTGTGGCAGTGGATAGGTAAGGTTCGTTTTTTTCGAGCAGAATCCCGATGTCGAATCGAGTTTCCCGCTGGTCGTCAATCTGTCCGATTATCGAAAACCATTTCGCGTCAGGCAGCCTCCTCCATTTCTCGAAGCACTTCAGATAGAAAGCCGAATAGCCGGACGCCGTCGTTGTGGGAATGAAGTCCGTCCATTTCCCGATCGCAGAAAGGCGGTAAACCTTGCCTTTCTCAAGCGCGAAAGGTGTCCTGACCAGACGGCGATTTGCTTTGATCGTAGCCATTTCTAAGCCCCGCTTGATTTACGATCGTTGGCTGCCCTCGAGATCCCTAACTGAATAGAAGACTTCGCATAACTGCTTGAGATACCAGTCATGGATGGCCTACCAACGTTTATCGTATCCCCAGGAATTATCAAGATTGCGAAGCTCACGCAGCAGCCGGCGAGGCTCTTAATGCTTCAGGATAGAACCAAGCGTTTCAGGGTCATGCTGTGACCACTAGAAGTCCAGGTCGTCTTTGGTGAACTTACCCTCCGGTTCCCCGCTTATAATGTGGCGCAGAATGTCGTTCATCGTATCTGTGTCGTTATCGAAGCCGCTGTGTGATTTGCTGTTGCTGCGTACCGGAGAACCGATGCCACAGTGGATGAGTTCCAAATTGCCACCTGGCGTAATCTGATTTTCAAACTTGGCCATTCCCAGGATAGGTGTGCTCTCAGTTGGCTCTGCCCCTTCAAAAGCATTCGATACCAGATACAGCAACGACTTGCGGTAGAGCTGTGAAACGTTGTCGTCTCTCTCCAACTCATCGGTGAGATTATAGATTTGTATGTTTTTTACCTTGGTAGCAGCGTCAGACGAGTCGTTCCTGGAACGCGGGGCGAAATGGGTATTGTAAAGGGCCACGGTGCACGCTGGAGCCATGAGACTGCGAGTTTCAATAGTGAGCCGAAATTGTCAGAGGCACTCAACAGGTGAGCCATCAACACAGCTCCCGCACTGTGGGCAATCAGATGCACCTTAAGATTCTTGGCAGCCACGGCTTCACGGAAAATTCCAAGAACTGATATACCCGCGCCGTTCCCAATAAACGCCCGTTCCGCGCCTTGCTTCGTTTCGTCCCACACAAGGGTCCCAATCCTGCTGACGCGTTCCTCAATTATCCTGTCAGTACGTTCCTAAATACTTTCCCAAATACCTCCAACGCGCGCTTCGGCACGGTCGGAACTACCAGATATAACGTCGGACAACTCTTCGAAGCGACCAGTATCGTACATGAAGTGGAATGGGTAAATTCCGTTGGACTTGAATACATTCTTCATGCCCTTAACGCGCGCTGCGGAGGACTTTGGCGGGTTCAATCCTCCATGAGCATAGAACACGATATGTCGATAGTCTCTGGTTGAGTCAATAATCTTCTGAGCTGTTTCCCGGACATAGGTCTCGTTGCTGTGGTACTCCTTCTTGTCGTAGAACTTGCCGTCATCGATATGCACGAAGTGACCCACTATCTCGCTTCGCTTTGTTGACTTCTTGAACCGCCCTGGCCATTCATCCTTGTTTGCCGACGCCTGGCTCTCAACGCCCAGATTCAACCCGAATATCTTGGGCTCGGGCAGCGCAAGACGGAACACCCATCCATCCATGATATTCTCGGCCCAGTCTTCATAAGTCCAGATGCAGGTACCGTTGTTGCCCCATGTCTTGCCCCAGGAATTTTGCACGCAGAATCCGTTGGACGTGTATCCAACTAAGGCAAAGGCGTGTCCCGCGCCAGGGATCTCTTCGCCTTTGGTCACGCAACCGTCAGAATCCAAGGAATTGAACCAGCCTTGATGAATCTTCGCCGATACAACTACTACCCCTGTCTCGTTGAGGGCGCAATGGTAGTCAGATACGTTTGGACTAAGCCGATAGTAGGCGCCAACGGTGTTCAAACGCGCCTCCTTGGCCCGTCCAACCGTTAGGTCATCGGGATTTTCCGCATTTTGGTATGGCCAGGCACTTTCAGTGCACACCCCGTTGTGCGACCATCCGCGGATAGCTCCTCGCAAGCTGGAACCGCTATAACCTTCACCAGGCCACTCGTCGAAGCGCTTGGCCATTTCGTAGAGCATCTTGCTTCTGACTTTGTCCTTCCGACCCCATCGTCCGTTGAGAAGGTCAATAGCCGCGGCAAGAGCAAACCCTGTGCAAGCTCCCTCATTAAGTTGGTCGAGAACTCTGAGCTCGTCCTTTTCGGGCATCACCTCGTTGCGAATGCCAATCAAGGCCGGTCTGTAGATCTAGTCCCGGACGTCCGGCGCGTCGGGAGATACCTTGAGACTATCGATGTCAACGGTTACTTCGCCGTTGGTACCCGTGTTTTCACCACGGTCGACTTCAGCCATGGATTTCCTCCTGAATATCGCGTTGAATATTCTGAAAATCAGGTTAATCATCGGATATCGTTTCTCTGAATCTATCTGGTCCGAACCGATTGTGGGGAAATTAAGGCCGAATCTGGCTGTCGACAGAAGGGCGCCGGCTGAATTGAAGATTGAATCAAGCGCCTTCGAATGTGGATCCTAAAAGTGAGACAGACCGGAGGCCGTTGACTGGGCATCCGACGATATTCGCGTATTCTATCAGTTTTCCAATCTGTAAACAATTATATCCTAACGGAATCCACCATTATTAAAGTAATACTAGTTCACATTTTAGATCTATTGGCAAAACTAGTTTTATGGGAGAAAATGCCCGGGTCGGCCGAGGCGACATTGGGGTCAAGCCACAAAGGAATACGGCAAACTGAAACCGGTTGCCGTTGCGATTCGCTGGTACTAAAATACCGAGTGTATCCTTAGACCTCAGTGTAAAATATCGCGGCGGCTCACCCTAAAAGTCTCCAAGTAACCCAAAAGCGAGGCACTATGACTACCAGTAGCGAAAAGACAACGATACGGATGTCCATGATGAACGCGGTTCACGATCTGTCGGTGCTGGTGGCCCGGGACGAGGGACTTTTCAAGGATGAGGGATTGGACGTGGAGGTCATCGACACCGTCGGCACGGCGCGGGCCAACCCGGTCGGCGAGGCTCTCCACGGGAATGTATTTGACCGCAGCCTGGAGACCCTGTACAACGCCGGCGGCTTGGACCAGTACCGCATGTGTGAGTGGGGAGTGATGAAGCGCACGGTCGAGTCGAACCAGTCGGGCAATCGCCCCGCTAGAATCGTGGCTTTGGGCGCCGCCATGACCAAGATGGCCATCGTCACCTTTCCCGATAGCGGTATCTACGATCCCGAGCAGCTTAAGGACAAACCCATCGCGGTGAGTCCATACAATGGGTCTCACTTCACTACCCTAAAGATGCTGGAAGGGTTTATCGAGAAAAGCCACATCAATGCTATCCACGCGGGCACCATGCTGGAACGTATCGAGGCGGTTCGAAAGGGTGAAGTAGCGGCGGCAAATCTTATGGAACCATGGATCAGCGTGGTCGAGAAACAAGGCTTCCGAGTAATCATGGAGAGCCACACCACCCGGGCCGAAGCGGCCAGCGACGAGTTGGACGGACCCACCCTGGCTGCCATGTTCCGCGCGCAGGCAAGGGCCGCCGAAATGATTAATAACGACCCTTCCAGATACGTTCACTACTTCGTGACGGAATCCAAGGGTCTTCTGGAGCCTCAGGACCTGAACACTACCCGGCTCCTTTACGGCCCCCCAGCGCCGTATACGGCTGAGCGCTTTGAGGACACCTATCGTTGGATGCAGGGTTATCCTGACCTGGTCGCCTCAGGCGGTACGTATGACACGGTCGTGGACAACCGAGCCTGGAATTAAGCCTGATCGCCGGTCGTATCACCAACAACCGACCCAACGACCCACGACCCGATACGACGGGCCGATATAATATCCAACGTTCTCGGGGGGAGGCTTATGGCTACTGAAACCGAACTGAAGAAAGTCCGGTTATCCGTCAGCAACGCGGTCCATTCTCTGACTGTCTTGGTCGCTCATGAAGAAGGCTTGTTTCGTGAGCAAGGGCTAGACGTGGAGATAGTGAAAACTCCGGGCTCGGCTAACGTAAACACGCCCATACGCCCGAAAAATATCTTCGATAGACCCCTGGAAATACTCTATAACAGCGGAGGCATGGACCAGTTCCGGCTGTGTGAGTGGGGGGTCATGAAGCGCGCGGCGGACGGTGAGGGATCTGACCAACGTCCCGCCAAGATCGTCGCCCTGGGCGCGGCCATGTCCAAGTTTGCCATCGTGACCAGCCCAGACAGCAAGATCGTGGAGCCGGAGCAACTGGCCAACACGGAGATCGCGGTAACGATCTTCAACGGTTCCCACTTCACCACCTTGAAGATGCTGGAAGGGTTTCTCCGAAAGGACGAGATCAAAGTCGTCAATTTCGGAACGATGCCGCAACGGTTGGAGGCTGTCCGGAAGGGCGAATTGGCGGCCTGTACCTTCAACGAGCCCTGGATCAGCGTGGCCCAGAAGCAGGGTTTCCGCATCATCATGGAGAGTCACTCCACCCGTAGCGAGGCGGCCGGCGAAGAGATGGACGGACCGACGCTGGCAGCGAATTTCCAGGCCCAAGCCAAGGCCGCGGAGATGATTCACGCCAACCCCGGCAAATACGCCCATTACTTGATCGATGAAACCGGCGGGGCCCTTGAGCCCCACGAGCTGCAAACGTGGCGTTTCCTCTACGCTCCGCCGGCGCCCTACACTAGGGAGCGGTTCCAACGGACCTACGATTGGATGCAGAGCTATCCCGAATTGATCACCGGCGGTGTGACCTATGAGGGGATCGTTGATAACCGGGCTTGGGAATAACCCACGCCCACGATAAGACGGCCGGACTTGGCCACTGAAAGGTAAGGTTAGAAGAAATATGGCGAGACGAATACCGGTTGTCACGCGGGAAGAAGTTGCCCCGGAACATCAGGCCGCCTACGACGAGATCGCGGGTATCCGAGGCCGCCCCCCGGTGGTCGGACCCTCGTCGGTAATGGTCCACAGCCCGGAGATGGCCGTCCGAGTGAACAGATTGTCGGAATTCCTGGGCGAGAGCGACGAATTGCCCGAGACTTACAAGCGGTTGGCTGCCATCATCGCGGCCCGGTCTATGGACTGCCAGTTCATCTGGAACGCCCATGCGGCCGCTTCCCGACGTGCCGGCCTCAGTGATGCCTTGGTGGACGCCATCCGTGATAAGAAGCCCCTTCCGGCCATGTCCTCCGGGGAGTCAGCGGTGGTCAATTACGGGTTGGAGCTTACCGGAACCAACAAAGTGAGCGAGGAGACTTTCGCCGCCGCCCGGGACCAACTGGGTGTAAGAGGACTGGTCGAGTTCAACACCACGATGGGCTACTACCGCATGCTGGCTCTTAACGCCAATTCCTGCACCATCGATCTCCCAGACGAGCTAACTGAACCGATCCTACCCGTCTGAAGCCCTATTCCCCATTAAGCAAAAAAGGTGGTACGGTTCGAATTATGTACACTCACACTGCCAAAAGCCAGGAAAACAAGAGCCGGAATGTGGCCAGCCAACCGTCCAGCAAAGTGGATGGTGGCCACGCCACATTTCAATTAGAAGACAACCGCCCTGAAGCCGTCCAACTCAAGAAGCTGCAAATGATGGCTGACAACAGCCCCCAGGCTGCGAAAGCTGCCCGGCTGCAGGCCATGGCCAACAGCGGTCCTTATTCGGTGGCTCAGAGGATGCGAATAAAAGGATCGTCCGGTGGACCGGTGCAAATGCAAGACGCGCCGGAAGAGGACGAGCTTCAGATGAAAGCCGGTCAAGCTATAATCCAGCGGCAGGGACCGGGGAAGAAGACTTGCTCCAAGGGAAATTCGAGCCGCAGCGACCAGAGGAAAACAAGACTGGAATGCCGGACGAATTGAAGTCAGGTATTGAAAACCTGTCCGGCCTGTCTATGAGCGATGTGAAAGTCCACTACAATTCTTCTAAGCCCGCCACGTTACAGGCGCTGGCGTACACGCAAGGCTCCAACATCCATGTCGGACCGGGACAGGAAAAACATTTGCCCCACGAGGCCTGGCATGTGGCGCAGCAAAACAAGGCCGGGTAAACCCGACTACGCAAATGAAAGTTGGGGTAAGTATCAATGACGATAAAAGCTTAGAGCATGAAGCGGATGTCATGGGGGCAAGGGCCCTCCATATAGGCGCGCCAGCGGATTTGGTACATGAAAACAATAGTAAGGCCGGGGCAAGTGTCGTCACTCAACAAAGGAGTATCAGGGCGCCGGACGGTGTCGCCCAATTGGCAACAATCACTAACGTTACTGTAGCAACGGCCCACGGAGACGGCAATGCCAATCGCAAAAAAGTGGGGATTGGCGAGAAGGTAACTCTGACGGGCGACGTAGCAGGCGATTGGTCAGCAAGCCGTGGGACGCTCCCAGCCGACAAGACCGGGAAACTGAGTGTGACATGGCAGGCGCCAGATGCTGCTGACGCAAGTGCGAAAATAGAATTGAAGGTGGCTGCGAACAACAAAGCGGATGTAACGTTCAATGTCGTAGAACCCTCAGACGCGTTTTTCAAGGACAAGGGTGCATATGCGATATATCCAAGCGATGGAGCGGGTGCATCGTTCGAGGGTAAGAACGCAGAATTTAAACCCAGCGACGTGTCATTCAAAAATGTAGAGCATCGGGAGGGGGGCGGCGTCAGTACAGGCACTGGAGCCTGGAAGGCTGCTGGGGTGATGGGGATGACGCATTCAAATGGTACTTGGACGCAATTAGACGACTCCAACAACGACCAGTCTCCCGACGAGGTAGGGAATTGGTTCGATAGGGACGATTGGAAGAAGACTGATAGTAGTGGTGTAGCGAAAGCTGGAGGGGCCGGGTCGTACGCATGGCCTATAGAGTGGCAGTACCGCGTGAAAACTCCGGCAGGAACGACGGGTCAGTTCATTATCACGCACACGGCGGTAACCGACGCTAACGCGAAGGTCAAGGTAGCGAAGGGCGGTAAAGACGAAGAGCGTGCTGCTCCGGGCGTGGCTTGGGTGACTTAGGTCGCAGGGAGGCCTGCAAGGGAGTGCGGCGTGCTAGGGACGGAAAGGGCCGGGGGCAAGAGTGCAGGGTTACTCGTCTCCGTCTTCAGCTCCGCTCAGATCATTCGCCGCCACGATAATCGGGCCATCCGCAGCTCCGGCTTTCCCATTGGATTATGCCGGCCGAAGCAGTAGGCCGCGAAAGCCTGCTAGCTAACGACCTGCGGAAAGGGGCGGCTCGGGATATCGCGGCGTAATGCCGGGGCCACATCACTCTGGAATAACTCTAGTGTCGCCCGGTGCTGGGCCGGGGTTAGACCAGCGCCGTCAGCGTTTATATTCAGGATCTCGTGCCCCATCTGCTCGTGATACCGGTGCACTTTCTCAATGATTTGCTGCGGGCTGCCGACCAAGGCCGAACTGCGCTCTATCGCATCCTCCAGCGAGTGGAACACCGGATCCATACCCCGCGCCCGCATCCCAGCCACTCTGGCGTCGAAGAACGGGCGATACGTCGCGATGGCATCCTGCGACGTCTTGGCGCAGTAGTAACCGGCGGTTCCGGCCCCGACCAACAGGTCCTCCGGGTCGTGGCCGTATTTCACCCAGCTTTCCCGGTAGTGACGGACCAGGGCGGCGTAAGGTTCGATGGGATTGGTGACGTTAGCTGAGAAGAGAGGGTCGCCCCACTTGGCCGCCAGCTCCACCGACGCCTCGCTGGTCGCACTGCCGTGCCAGACCCGGATGGGTTGCTGCAACGGACGCGGCCAGGTTTCGGCCTCGTCCAGCGACGGACGGAACTGGCCGGACCAGGTTACCTTGTCCTCCCGCCACAATTGGCGGAACAGCTCATAACCCTCGCGGTTGCGCTCCCATTGGTCCTCTTCGGTGACGTGGAATAACTTGGCTTGGGCGGCACCGTTGCCCTTGCCAATCATCAGTTCCAGCCGGCCTCCGCTCAAGTGGTCAAGGGTGGAATAATCCTCGAACGCCCGCACCGGATCCAAGAGGCTCAAAGTGGTCACCGTGGTGAAGAGCCTGATCTTAGATGTCCGGGCGGCGATGTGGCTGAGGATGACCGGCGGCGAAGACGAGAGGAAGGGCCGCTCATGGCGCTCCCCGACACCGTACCCGTCAAAGCCCAACTCCTCGGCGAGCACCGCGTTGTCCACTACCGAGCGCAAACGTTCCGTGGTTGAAGGCTGGATCCCGGTGATGGGATCCGGGCCGTACGGGATGAGAGTCATGGCTAGGAACTTCATGCGGGGCCTCCCCTAGATTCACATTTGAGTCTGATTATAGCCGGGCAATGCGCCGTTGGACTAGTACATCATCCAGTTAATTGTGATGGATGCGAATCACCCCCATCCTGACCTTCCCCCGTCGAGGGGGAAGGGACTTGTCCTCGCCCCCTTTACCGGGGAAGGTTAGAGAGGGGGTTCTGTCCATGTATTAAAATCATCTAGAAACAGGACTAGCAGACAACGTTGAAGCGAAGAATCTTGGTTGGGTGATTGGCGGGAGGTCATGACGCGAATCTGTCGAAGAAGTCATCACCCACCCTTGTCAGGCCACCAGTTGTAAATCTTCGCCAGTGACCCGCCCGTGAGCGGGAAACGCTCTGAATCCGAGAGTTAATCGGTGAACTGGAACGCCTAGACGCCCGGCTCGTAGCTCAACAATCCTACGGCCCGGGTCCAGTCGGCCCCCCATAAGCATCGGTCGAAGCCGAACCCGACGGAGAGACCGAATCAGGTCAACAGATCCGGCCCTACCGATGGATCTACGTACTCGCGCCTCCGGCCGTCTCACGCCGGAAGGCCATCTGGCCGCTGCTGAATGGCCCGGCGCCCATGACCTGATGCACCTCCCAGTCCAGCATCTCGTAATTCCGAAATCCAAGCGAATGGAACGGGTCCGAGTCGGCGACGGTTTGGGCCTCGTCCCTGGACATAGCCCGAATCACGTAGATTCCCATGCTGTGATCTGCCGTAGGTCCAGAAAACAGCACGTTGGAGGCTTCGTGCTGGCTTCGCATCCAAGTTAGATGGTCATCAAGGCTACCCATCATCTGCTCTCGGGCCACCACCGGCCGGCTTAGCACCAAATACCACATCTAAATTCTCCCTAAATCAACTGAGTCCATACCGCGTGTTACGAAATCAGTTCAAAGTAGATACCTTAGCATGTAGGCTTGTCTTCGCGGCCATTTTACTATTAGCTCAACCCACCCGTTACATCGGCTTCGTTGGCCCTCTAGCGAATTCGAGACTTAAGCCTCTGTCTCCGGGAGAGCGTTGGACGCCAAATTGACGACTACGGGTCCAGCCGAAAGGCCGGGTACTCGTCTCGCATCAGGAAGAAATACGCGGCAACTCTGAAGGCCCACCGATTGAAGCCGATCATTAGATAAAAAATGCTCTCTGGATAGCGCCCGGTAAAAAGCAGTGCAACGGACGCGAAGATCACCAATACGGCGTTGAGTCCGCCCGAGCGCGGCCCGAATCCCCCGTGGAGTATTCCAACAACGATGTAGTGGGGTATCCCCAGCAACCACTTGACCAGCACTAGGCCTTTGGATAGCTGTTCCGGCTATTCGACATCAAATTTTGCCGGGTAATCCTCTTCTTTGAGACTGAAAGGCGGATACCGGTCAGTCCCGTTAGCGCCAAAGGTGTAGAAACTCACCCGCCACGACCACCGTAACACGCCCACGTTGAAATCAAAGATTCCTCTGGGGTACTTTCCGGTAAAGAGAATGGCGAAAAACGCCACCACCCACAAGACTGCGAAAGCAACCCACAAAAACGCAAGCACGACGTAGTGGGGAATAGCTAAGAACCACTTAACCAGCCAAAGCCCCCGACTAAGGTTGGGGTCCAATTCACCCTCAAGAGAAACTGGGTAATGGGCATCCATCTCGTCCTCCTGCCAGTTAGGATTCCACTAAAAGGAATGCCACGATGATCCGCGAATCACTTCCCTCGATATACTGATTTCGCTGTAGGTAATAAGGACTACGTAAAGCCCCTACCTAGTGACCAGCCCTCTTTGGATACGGGCCTCGGTTTCTTTTCGAGTTTGGGACTGTGCCGTCCGCTCTTGCACCCCGGCTATCCCCCACCACCTTTTACCGCCATGCGGTTCCTAAACAACGCGGGTTCTACGTAAGCGCTGGGAGAGGAGAGGGCGTCGTCGATGATCTGCAACACGGCGGCGATGGCCGGTTCTTCCAACAAGGCGTCCCGTTTTTCCTGGGTGTCCGTCATCGGGACGTAGCCAGGCTGCTTAGCGTTTTGCTGATCCACGACTTCCGCCGCCTTTCTCACCGCATCTTCGATCTCCTGCTGATCTACCACGCCATGCAGTTTCCAGTTGGCGATTATCGCGCCGTCGATCCTCTCGGTGGCCCGGTCTTTCATCTCCTCGATCTGGTCGAAGTTGGGCACACCGCTGCACCCGATGCCCCGATGGACCCATGGCTCCACGTAGGCGACCATGCTATGGGTATAACCTAGTAAAAGAGACTGTTTTACCCCAGGCTCGGCCAGTTTGCCGCTATCCAAGACAGGGAAGGTCAATAGTTCCCTACGCATGATGCCCGGCGAAGGTGAATCTTCCATGACCCTTTGGACTTGGTCCACATCGACCATGTGGTAATGCATGGAATGGAGGTCGCTGGGGTAGGGCGCGGGGACCCAGGCCGTATTACCGCCGGTCCTGGGATGGGCTATCTTCCTCTCCATCATTTCCGCCATGGCCCGGTTCCTGACCTGCATCCCCTTGCCGATCTTCCCGTGCCTATGGACTCCGGCATGGATGCTTACATCCACGTTATGAAGCTCATAGCTGGTGTTAAACAATTCTTGTGTGAGGTCGTCCCTAAGATCAACCGGCCCCGCCTGCGTCTGGGTCCGTATCTGGGAACCAGTCCGGTCCAGGAAACCGGTATTGGTGAAGAAGGTCCTGCTTTGGGCGGCCCTTAGGGCTTGGGCCAGTTGGAGAGTCATCCCCAGCTCTTCATTCATGATGCCGATGAGGATGGAGTTATTCGCCAGACCCAGCTTGTTCTCGATGGCTTCAAAGAACCTTACCTGCTCGGCCACTTCCTCCGACGATTGTAGCTTGGGGGTCACCTGGTAGATGTAGCCCTTTTTACTGTTGGGGCCTCGGATGGGGATCGGTCCACCGTCCGCCTCGGCGACTTCCCCGCTGGAGCCTTTATCGTGGGAAGCGGCGATGAATGTGGTCAACAAAACTCCAAGGATCCTTTCGGGTATCTGCTGGCCGTCGACGGTTACCATGGGCGTATACATGTGCAGCGACACGTTGCGCACGGACATCAAGCTCGTTCCCTTGAATGCCTGGCTGGAGCCGTTCACATCCAAGGAGGTGATATCCGAGTTCATGGTCTTCAAGTTGCCCCTGGAACCGTAGGCGCGAAGGTCGCCTTTGATCAGGCCCAGGTAGTTTCTCAGAGCGGATACCGTGTCGTCCGCGTCGACGATGGCGACGGCGTCCTCAAAGTCGACGATGTTGGTGATGGCCGATTCGACAAAGAGGTCTCTGAACTGGCCGTTCTCTTCGTTAACCCGCCCGCCGCCATAAAGCTGAAATTGCAACTTCAATCCGTTGTCTTCCAGAAAGAAGTCCGTCAGATTCTCGCCGTCTTTGTTGAATCCAACGAAGACGGCGGTGTTGTCTAACCCAACCTCGGCTCCCTCGCCGGTATGACCAATAACCTCGTAAGTCCCTTGGGGGTTAAGGTGTACCGAGTAGGAAACGATATCCTTGAAGCCCACGCCGTTCGTCCATTGCGCAACGTGAGCGTCCAGAAACTCAGTCGTTTCCTCCACTACCATGCGCAGACGCGCCGTCCGGCTTTCCTCCCGGCCGACCTCCGGATGGATATCACTGAGGAAGTAGGCGTCGTAGAGGCTGCCCCACCGGGCGTTTGCGCCCCCCACCGCCATACTAGCGTTGTTCACGGGTGTGACCAACTCGGGGCCGTTCTGATCCATATCGGCGTCAAGCTGGGGGGTCGTCATGCTGAATTCGGTGGAACTTTCCGGCTCCAGATATCCGATGTCCACCAGGAACTGCTCAAAGTCCGCGGCGTCCTGGCCGGCGGATGCTTGAGTAGGCTCCCAACCGCCGTTCCTCTTGGATATGTAGTAGTGGTCGATCTGTTCCTGGCGGCTTATCCGCTTGGCCAACAATTCCTGGTTTCTGGGGCCGAATTCCTGGACCAACTCACCCAGGACTTCGAACAACTGGTCCGCCGTCCAAGCCGTGCCGTTGACGGCCTCATCCCGGACGAACTCGTACAGCACATCCGCGATCTCCAACCTGGCCCCGTATGCCAGTGTTATCGTCGCCATGAGCATCGCTCCGTTTTCGACTTAAAGAGACCCATCGATGACGATGTCCAGCACGGCTGGTTTGCCCGAGGCAACCGCCCTGGCGACGGCTGGCGCGATCTCTTCCGGCTCCACTATTCTCTCGCCGTGGACCCCCATGCTCCGGCCTATCGCCGCTATGTCGAAGGGAGTCGGGAAATCCGAATACAAAAGTTGGCTGCCGGCCGGTTCGGACAGTTGGAGAATGTCCCGTTGATAGACATTAAAGTTGACCTTCAACACCCGGTACATTCCGTTGTTGCAGATCACGAAGATGCAGGGGATGTTGTCGTTCGCCGCCGTCCACAGCCCTTGTATAGTCATCATGGCGCTGCCGTCGCCGATGATCCCAAAGACCGGCCTGTCGGGGTAGGCGCATTGCGTGCCCATGGTAGCGCCGATCCCGCCGCCTATGGCCTGTCCTCTCACTCCTACAAGATCGCCCCGCTTGGCCGCTTGGAAATAATGACGCAACGCAGCCCTGTTGCTGATCGCGTCATCCACCACTATGGCGTTCGAAGGTATCGCCTTGGCTAATTCATCCATCATCCTAGCTGGGGTCATGGGACGGCTGTCCCACTTCCCCGACACCGACGCGTCGAAGGCTCTCCTCTTCGCTACGGCTTCGCTGACAACTGTTTGAGCGCGAGTCTTAATCTCATCCTCGTTGGCCGGCGTAAGCCGAGTCTTCAACGAACCGATCAGTTCCTCGATAGCCAATCCACAATGGGAAATGATGCCCACATCGGTGGGCTCCGACCTACCCACCCGCCCGTGGACCGGGTCGATGTGGATCAACTTTGCGGCCGAACCAAGTATCACGTCTCCCCAGTAAAATAATTCGTCGAAGGTATCCATCCCGATGGCCAGAACCACGTCCGCTTGTTGCAAAGTTTCTCTATCCGCGGGAACTCTTAAAGAATGGTTTCCCATGAATTGAGGATGGGTTGTGGGAAACGCGACTTCGGCGCCCCGGGACTGGTATACCGGGAGGCCAAGCAGTTCGGCCAACTCCACGGCTTGGTCCACCGCGCCGTCGTCGGAAACCCGGTCTCCCACGATCATCATGGGTTTCTTAGAAGCGGCTAACAGCGACGCCGCTGTATGGATCCCCTTCAAACTTGGCCGTACTGCGTCGTCTATCTTGCTTGAGGGTACGATATTCATTTCCGCGGAGGCCTCAAGGGCGTTGGAGGTGAAACCAACGTAAACCGGTCCCTTGGGATGACTATTGGCTTCGTTAAACGCCCGTCTAATGGCGCTGGGAATCTGGTCGGGAAGGGTCAGTTCCACCGCCCACTTGGTAACCGGCCGCACGAGTTCGGCTAGATCCGTCTTCGTTTCATTGATCTTGCGGGCGTCGTAATTGGCCGACGTTATAACCATTGGAGTTCCGGTATTCAAGGCGTCCAACATGAGGCAGATTCCGTTGGCCAGCCCGCTATCCACGTGAAGACTGACGAAGGACGCGGTTCCCGTGGCCCTGGCATAGGACTCTCCCATGCCGACGGCGACGCTCTCCTGCAAGGCGAGGATGTATTTAAACTCCGGATAATCTCCCAGCATATCTATGATCGGACCTTCGCTCGTCCCTGGATTGCCAAAGATGTATTCCACGCCTTCTGCTTTCAGCATTTCCAGCAGAGCTTGTTTTCCGGTCATTGTTTGGGGCATTGGAATAAATCCTCCTGAATATTTAACAGAATACCTGCCCAGGTTCCATCACAACAGCTAACGCGGTTAGTAAGAACAAGCCTGGGGCCAGCGTCTCGTATTATACGTCTATCCGGTATACGCGGACGGCGGTGTCGTGAAGCATGGCGGCTCGCTCCGTCGACGAGTAGCTGCCAGACATTATCTTGAAGGCGTTGTACATCACGTTGTAAGAGAAGGACACCTTATCGGGCGGGAAGTTGCTCTCGAACATGCACCGGTCCGGCCCAAATTGTTCGATGCAGTAGGTCAGCCAAGGGGACATGGCCTCAGCCAACTCTTGCGAGCCGATGGGGACTTCCCGCGCGTGCCAGCCGAAGCCGATTCGGGGCATACCCAGGCCGCCCAGCTTGACCACGACATTCGGACAGGCCGCCACTGCGGCGATGCCCTCCCGCCAGACGGGTATCACCTCGTCGTCCTTATTGGCATAGATGCCCGACCGGCTGAGACCGCCGATGTGGTTAAGTATGATCGTCAGTTCGGGCACGGCTTTGGCAAAATCCGCTATCTCCGGCATTTGAGGGAACGCCTGCATCATGTCTAAAGACAATCCCCTATCCGCCAACACCTTTGCCCCCTCCCGAAACGTGATATTGGCCAGGATGCCCTCGGTTTCCCGGTTGTCCCAAGAGGGGTCGGTGTTCCAGGTCACGTTGTGCCGTATGCCCTTAAAGCGATTGGGGCTGGCCGCTTGTAACGCTTCTAGAACAGCTTCCACTTTGGCGCCCAACTTAAGGTCGGCGTGACCGACGATGGCCGCCGCGGCCCTGCTGGGTCCGTAAACCCCACTGTTACTGGCAGCGGCCAGACCCTGGACGAATTCTACTTCGCCGACCGGACGCAACTCCTCCGGGCCGCCGGAACGGTACATGGACCTAGCCTCGACGAACGCGGTGGACCGTACGTTATGTCCGCTGTAGATATCGGCATTCAGTTCATGGAGAAGGTACCGTTGGTAGGGAATGCTTTGTGGCCGGAGGTCCCAGAAGTGATGATGGGGGTCGCAGATAGGGAGTTCCGGCCCCAAGGTGTGTTCTTGGGTTAAAGCGAGCCAATCATTATCCCCAAACGGCATGGTCGTGCCTCCCTGTACCAAGTCAACTCTAAATTGAAAATGACATTCCGATCCTTCGGCGGAAGGAGAGGAATCCCATGCCTGGTTGTAGCTATCACCTGAGATTTCCCGACTCCGCCGGGGACTCGCGACGAAGTCGGAGCCTCGCCGCCCTTCCGCCGAAGGGCTGGTGTCGGAATGACAAAGTGTGCGGCCGAAGGTTGGCAACTCTATTTTCGGAGGAATAACATTGGCCCAAAGAGAAGCGGGCTGAGTTTTAGTATGTTGATCAATTCCCCTGGCGAACGTATTTGTCGATGCTTTTCTCCGAGGTCAGGGCCAAATAGATGTCACCGTGGGCGTCGACCCAAGATCCGTGGGCGGAGCGGGACGGCCAGCGGGCCAGCACTTTGCCTTCCCCATCCAAAACGCTGATCTGGGGAGGCTTGTCTCCCTCCGGCCGCTCGCTGATGACAAAGTTGCCCTCGCTATCCTGGGAAATGTCCAAGGGGCGGTTCATGTCGGTCCACATAGTGATGTATTCACCCTCGGCCGAGAACACCTGGATCCGGCTGTTCTCCCGGTCGCACAGGTAGATCCGGCCGTCCTGCCCAACTACCAGGCTGTGGGGCAGGTGGAACTGATTGGCCCCGCCCTTACCCGGTTCACCCCAGGACGAAACCAGTTTGCCGTCAGCGGTAAATCTATGGACCCTGGCGTTGCGGTACCCGTCGGAGATGTAGAGGTCTCCGGAAGGGTGGGGGACCATCTCCGTTATGAAGTTGAACGGGCCGGCGGACCGGGGAACAACCTCTCCTGAAACCTCGCAGCCCGTGTCGGAAACCACCCCGTGCTTCCCGATCACCTGCAGGGGCTTGCCATCCAGGGTGTATTTCATCGCCGTGGAGCCTTCCCGGTCGGTGACGTACACGATGTCGTCTTTGATGAACAGACCGTGAGGATTCACGAAATTCCCATTGCCCCAAGAGCTTAGATAGTTGCCGTCCCGGTCAAAAACCAGCACCGGCGGCTCGGCCCGTTGGAAGGCGTAAACCCGGTCCTGGGAGTCGGTGGCGATGGCGCTGACGGTGCCGAAGGACTGTCCCGCGGGCAGTTTGCCCCAGTCTTGAATCAATGTGTAGGTGAATTTTCCCGTGCCTACGGTCGTCATACTCTTTGGCCTCCGTCGTGGATTTTCGTGTCTCTTGAGAAAGTTTGGCAATGTGCCCAAGCCTTGAACGGGCTAATACTACCACACGCAAATGGCTCAGCCAGGATGACGGTTCGGGTCGCGGACTAGATAGGCAGAGCGTCCTCAGTGCGCTCCGCCGGCAGCTCAACCCCAAAGGCGTTGACGTTGAAGGCCAGCATGGCGTAGCAGCCCAAGAGGTTGGTAAGTTCGGTCAGTCCCAGGACCCCGAATTGGGCCAAAGCGGCATCGAAGTTAGCCTGGCTGACACGGCGGGTGCGGAAGAACTCCCTTCCGTACTCCACCACGGCGGATTCGTCTGCCGCCAAGTTGGGAAGCGCTTTCTTGTCGCGCAAGGCGTCGATGATGTCGTCCCGCAGACCGGCCCGGCGAGCAGAAGGGGCGTGGGCATTCCAGATGAACTGGCAGTCGTTCTCCCTTGCCGCTACCAGCATGCCCAGTTCCCGGATTCGAGGCTCCAACGATGTCTCGGTGCGCAGGAACAATGCCAGACCCAATGCCCGTTTGGCCACCTCCGGCGCGTTCAACATGACGGAGCCGGGGCCGCCCGTTGGTATCTCGCCCCGCTCTTGTACAATCTCGTCAAAGCTGGCCCTCTGGTTTTCCGGAATGCTCTCTCTGGTCACGTTCGGTACTCGAGCCATAACACTCTCCATCTTTTGTCAAAATAATCTCTGGCCGCCTACCTATCCCTATACCACATTCCAGCGGGGATTAGCCTCGGCCTCAGCCTTGAGCCGATCGACTATCCAGTCTCTGACCGGTTCCGCTATGTAGAAAGAGGGACGAATCAGATCGTTCTCGCTGCTGATGATGCCTTCTTTGATGGCGGCATCCGCCGTCGGAGTGTCAGGCCTGATCCTAACCCCCACCCGTAGATTGGCCAGGGCCGGCTCGATCTCACTCAGGAAGTTGAGTTTCGCATCCACCGTCTCCCGCGTCTCTCCTGGCTCGCCGAATGTTTGGGAAACGGTGTAGTTTATCCCGACTTTGTCGCAGCGCTGGCACACCTCCCGGAGGGGAGCCAAGCGGCTTTCCAGACTCACCCGCTCGGTGTCTTCTCTGGCTTTGTTGGTCACAATCACCAGGCCGGAACCGGCTTCTCGCATCAGCTCCAACACCTCGTCGTCGCAGGATTCGGGCACCGGAGCCAGGTAGCTGTTCCAGTGGACTTTTAGGTCGGCATCTATGATGGAACGGCACAATGCTTTGGCGTAAGGCAGAGGGACGTTGAATCCCGAATCGATGAAAAATATCTTGCGCAGTCCGAAGCGGTCTTGCAAGTCCCGAACATCATCGATAACCTCTTCGATTGGACGCAGCACCCGCCAGGCGGCCGTATCGTTCTCGGCGATTATCGAGTTGGAGAAGGAGTTGCCCAGCTTGGTCACCACGCCGATGCCGAATCCCGCCTTCTCGTACCGGGCCATATCAAGTTGGTCCAACAGCGGTGGTTTGGAGAACTCAGAGTAAGCCAATCCTTTCCGCACGATGGAGCCGGTATCATCCCGGTAAACCAGCCCGGGCATGTTGTGATAGGTCTCACCGCTTTCCATGGCGTCGGCCAGTTGGGCAAAGCTCTCACCCCCGTCACCAGCCACTCCCAAGTCAAGTCCCAGATAATCGAAACATGCCTCTGGAAGCAGGCTGAAACCCGGACCACCACACACGATGGGAGCTTCGGTGATTGAGCGAATCTTATCGATAACTTCTTTCGTGCCCGGCAGCGCCCACTGAGGGTCCATGTAGCTGACGTTGTCCAGGTTCCGCAGAGAGATGCCGATAAGATCGGGTTGGAACTCCCGAACCGTTCTCCCGGTTTCCTCGAGATAGTCCTCGGAAAACATCAGGTCCAGTATCTTAACGTCGTGCCGGTCCGGGTCCAGATATCCGGCGATGTAAGCCAGCCCGATGGGCGCCGGATAGGCATTCATGCGGCTCATCAATCTCTGGTGCCGGTTTGTGGCGATCAGCAAGATTCGCATATTCAGTCGATCCTCGGCGAGATTATTTTCCCGATGGCACCGGGATACCGGCTATCTTCAGCGGTATTCTACCCAAGCTGTCACGAGTAGTGATGTACAGGGTCTTCCAATCGTCATCGCCCCAGGCGATATTGGTCGTGGCCGGCTCCCCATGGGCGATGATTCCCAAGTGATTGCCTGCGGAATCGAAGATCCAGATACCGCCGGAGCCTCCGCAGTATACGTTTCCTTCCACATCCACTTTCATGCCATCGGGCACACCGGACCGTTCTCCTCTCAGATCGGCGAATACCCGGTCACTAGCGATGGCCAGAGTTCCGTTGGGCTGCATGTCGAACGCACGGATGTGCCCCCGGCGCGAATCGTTTATGTAAAGGATGTTTTCGTCCGGCGAGAAGGCTAAGCCGTTGGGGGTGACGAAGTCCTTGACCAGCAAGGTCAGGTCGCCCAGGTCCGGGGACACCCGGTAAACCCCGGCATAATCAAGGTCTAAGTTCGGTTCGGGAGCGCCAGGGTCGGTGAAATAGATGCTGCCATCTGACTTTACCACCACGTCGTTGGGCCGGTTCAGCCGCCGGCCTTGATAGTTGCTTGCCACCACAGTGATGCTTCCGTCGGGCTCCGTGCGGGTAACCCGGCGCGTGCCATGCTCGCAGGCAATCAGCCGCCCGTGGACGTCGCGGGTGAGCCCATTGGCGTTGTTTGTAGGCTCATGGAAGACGGTCGCACCTTCCCCCGGCGCCCACTTCAACCTTTGATTGTTGCCGATGTCGCTGAACAGGAGGTATCCGCCTTCCTTCCACCAAAGAGGTCCTTCGGCCACCGATCCACCACCGTAACCGTTGCCCAACCACTCAACTTCTTGATCAGACGATACGATGCGTTCCAACGCTCCCGAAACCTGCTCGATAAGCATGCCTGTCTCCTCATCTTCCAGCAACGTCTATTTTCAACCCATGCCGGCGCTCCCGATTTTACACCACGCAGCACCGGACTGGGGCATACCGAAAATGCTGGCCCTGACACGGATATGAGAGCCTGGTGCATGGTTGCCGCTGACAGTGTAAAATCGGTGGAGGCCACGTGGGAGTAGAGATCAAAAGGGGGCACTTATGGTCGACCAGCTAGCCCGGCCCACCGACAAGGTTGAGGTCTATTGGTTCTCTGAGCATCCCAACTCCTATGTCAGAGACGAAGACCTGGAAAAGTATGACTCCACGCGGTTCTTGTTCCCCAATTCCTATTTCGACCCCGAAAAAGCCCATGTTCTGTACAACCAGTACCATGAACAATACGCCCTGGTCGACGAGGTAGGATTCGACGGAATAATGACTAACGAGCACCACACGGCCTACTGGTGCATGAAACCCGCCGCTAATCTGGACGCCGCCGTACTCGCCAAAGTAACTAAGCGGGTCAAAATAGCTATCTTGGGGAACGTCATCGCCATCAACGACCCGGTGCGCATGGCCGAAGAGATCGCGATGCTGGATTGCTACTCCGGCGGCCGGATCATCTCAGGCTTCGTGCGGGGCAGCTCCATCGAGACGTTACAGGCAGGCATCGACCCTACGGAGAACCGAAGCCGTTTCGAAGAAGCCCACGACCTGATACTCAAGTGCTGGACGACCCCCGGTCCCTTCCGATTCGAGGGACAGCATTTCCACCGCCGGGTGGTGAACCCTTGGGTGCTGCCGATGCAAAAACCCCATCCGGACATCTGGTTCCCCGGCACCGGCAGCCCGGAGAGCGTTATTTGGGCGGCCGAGCACGGCTATCCCTATATGAACCTACAGGTCATTCGAGGCCAGACGGAGTGGCTTAAACAGATCTACATCGAGACCGCCCGCGAGGCTGGCTACACACCGGGGCCGGGGAACTTCGGAGGCAACGTCATGGTGTTCTGCGCCGACACCGACGAGAAAGCGCAAGAGATCGGGCGCACTTACATGTGGCATGGCAAACACCGGTTCAAAGGTCCCTCGGAACACAACGACCCTCCTGGATACCGGTCGCGCGCCGCAGTCGAGGTAATAAAGAAAATCCCGGCGGGAGTGGGAGTCAGGTTGGGACAGCGGGAAAGGACATATGAGGAACTTCAGGAAGCCGGCGCCATTGCAGTTGGCACTCCGGACACCGTGATCAAAAAGTTGACGGAGATCCTGGACACCGTCGCGCCGGGTTACCTGATCTGCTACGGAAACGAGGGCGACATGCCTTATGAAGACGTGATGCGCTCAATCGAACTCATCGGTAAAGAGGTCATCCCGGCCCTGCACGAGGTTAAGCTCCAACCCTACGAGTAGAGCGGCGCTGGCCATCCCTTATCACTGGACAATCTCAGGCTCTTGCACGTCGATATATTGTCCCATGGCATAATGCTCTTAAACATATACAGGAGGTAAAAGAAATGGGAATAATTCGTTTTTATGAGGGTGCGGAAGCCACTCAGCATTATATCGGCAAACTTTCCAGCGACCTATCTCAAACCTACGACCTAAGCTCGGTGAGCGCTCCCATACCCGATGGAGAAGCCCTGTCGTGCACGTTGCTGGAAGTGCAGCCCGGCACCAAGATAAAACTGTTCAACTCCCCGACTCCCAGCCAGGACGAAGGGTACACGGAGATAATCGTCCGGGCTTATGTGGAAGACAAGTGCGTCCCTTATTTCAACGTCGACTCCTCGGACGGCGAAGTTGAAGTTCAGATACACAAGGGCAAAGGAGAAGCGGGGAAGGTCTCACGGATAGAGGTCCACAGCGTCTGAGCTATCGCCTAACAGGGAAGCCATGGGTAATAAGCCAGCGTTATTCCGAAACGTTTCCGGCTGGGGGCACGGGTTCTGCGAGAAACGACGAGCGGAACTGAACTCCCCAGCGTTCGTTGATCTTGGTGAAGATCCAAAGCGTCGGGAATGCGTTGTACTCGGAGCCATCAGCCCGGTGCCTCGACTGATTTATCACTAGATGCACTTTGTCCGCCCCTGATTGCGCGGCCTCAATGGAAGTTGTCGCGGTGTGGTCCCATGCCTGAGCGTTAAGGGATGCGGTCGTATTGTCGCCACGGGTAGCGCGAAAATCGTCCTCGGTCCGCCACACCTGGAACTCATTATCCCCGGACAGTCTTCTATGCGGGAAGTGCATCTCCGCGACCATCGCGTCCATATCCCGGGCGTTAAACGCGGTATTCCATCGGTTGAAGGACGCCTTTGCTTGTTCGATAGCATCGGACATCGGCCTCTCTCCACTCATCTGTATCTCCGGTCGTCACCAAGCAGGCGTCTTCCCGGCATTTAGGTCTTTTATCCGGCTGGCGTGGTCCGGTCTTCAGGCTCCAGTCGGAGTGAATGCTACTTTCAAGCCCCTACTCATTTTGACGTCGACGGCCCGGGCAACGTCAAATATAGCGACAAGACTCCATGTTATTGACGCCCCTTTTATAAAGGCATACGGCGGATCATCGTTATGAATCGTTATCTGAACATTATAGCCGCCGTCCATATGAGCCTCCAGACGCGTGCGCTCAAGGAATCCGGCGCTGCCCAGAACGTAAGAGTGTTTGTGCTCCACTATCTTCTTTGTAGGGACCCTCAACGCGTATGAACTCATCATGTGCCCACCCGGACCGGGGCGGCTCAACCGGACCATCGGCTGATGCACGGTGTCCAGCGCAACCCACCGCACTTCGTAGACAAGGTCAACGCGGCCTTGCCTCACGATTACATCACGTTTAGCGTTGAGTGCCACCCTGACATCGATCGTATTCCCCAGCGTGAAGGTCCGATCTTCGAAGAATAGTTCGACCTCTAAGGAGGGCGCCCAAGAGTAAATCACCGGGATTGTCCTTTGCCGTGTGCCGGAAAGGATGCAAGATTCAATTCGGTTGGGCAGAACGAAGCGATGGTTACCATTTCAGGCGGCCCTCAAGGCTGCTTCAAAGGCTTCGAAGATCTCGTCGTTTGCTTGTCTCAAGATGGTGGTGTTCACCGTGAGCCTTGATATCCGGTCAGTCCCTTCGTCGGGATAGAGGAATACTTGGTTGCGGCGCAGGTTCTCGAGCACGATTTCCGTGTCAACACCTGAAGCAAATGTCAGAGGGAAAATATTGGAGCCATGCTCGAATTCCTTGATCTCTAGCCCAGCTAATGTGTTAAGCCGCTGGACCAAATCTCGACCTTGTCGCATCGCCTCGCCGAACCGCTCTTCAAATCCCTTGGTCCCCTTCAGCGCCAAGCCGGCGGCAAAATAGGACGACGCCAGCCCACCGCCGAACATCCTTCTAGTATGAAACATACCTTCGATCAGCTGGGAATCTCCCGCCAAGATCGCGCCGTAAGGAGCGCCGAAATATTTGTACAGCGACACGTAGACCGTGTCGAACAAGGCGGAGTATTCCCGAGGACTTATCCCAGACGCCGCCGACATCATGTAGAGCCTGGCCCCATCTAGATGCGTGCCTATTACTTGGTCTCTGCAATATTCGGTCATCGCTTTCATTTCTTGGAACGAAACAACCTGACCCATCTGCCGGCGAACCGGGCTTTCGATCATCACCGCACCGATGGAACTCAAAACCCTTCCTGAAGTTGACTCGGTAACCGCATCCTTCAGTTCTTCCAGGGTGAAGCAGCATTCACCTTTAGCCAATGGAACGAGGTTGATACCGCTGAGCTGAGTCACGCAGTCACCACAATCGTGGTAGAGATGGCTTTGCTCTTGAACGATCGCTCTGGGCTTGCCGCCACACAGCGCCCTGATGGCCAGATGATTGGCCAGAGTTCCGGTGGGCATGTAGATGGCGGACTCTTTGCCCAGGGCCGCGGCGAAGTGGTTTTCCAGGTCCGCCACACTGCCGCCCAGAGAGTAATTATCCGGGGACAGTCCGGATTCCGACTGTATCTCCGCCAACCGCCCCAAGAGCAGATCGGCCGATTGCGGTTCGCCATCGCCCCGGAATATCACGGCGTTCCCGCGTTCCAGCGGACCGCCGGAAACGCTCCCGCTCCTCAGGGTTTCGACTTCGCTCTTCATGGGTATCGTGGACATTACAGCACTTCCTGGACATTGATATAACGATCATTTGGATGGTACCGGGCAGGTTAAATGGAGTCAACTTCGAGAGAGCTACCCGCTCGTATGTGTTGACACCAACCCCCATTAAGTCCAATATTAGCCCTTGTGAGACATTACATTATCTGATGTTAAGCCCCCAAGTCCACCGCATCACCAAATTATTCCCAGGCATCCACTACGCCTGGATCATCATCGTCATCGCAGGCATCATGCACATGGCCGGGGGCTCGGTACGTCAAGCCTTCGGCGTGCTGGTAGTCCCTCTGCAGCAGGACATGGGCTGGAGTCCCGCGTCCATCTCCCTGGGTTACGCCCTGGGCAGCATTGTTGGCGCGGCTCTGGCCCCTCTCAGCGGCATAGCGACCGACCGGTATGGCGCCCGAAAGGTCATCCTAGCCGGGATATTTTTCTTCTTTTTCGGCGCGATCATCACCGGCGTGGCCGACCAAGTGTGGCACCTCTGGATATCCTACGGAATCTTCCTGGGAGTGGCCCAAGCCTGCTTCAGCGTCCCCATCCTCACCGCGGCGAACTCTTGGTTCCGCACCCGTCTGGGATTAGGCGTCGGGTTGATGCAAGCGGCCCACGGGCTGGGTCCGGCGGTGATGGCCATTCTCCTCAGCGCCCTGATCGCGGCGCTGACATGGCAGACGGCGTTCTGGCTAATCGGAGTGGTCGCCAGCGCCGTGATGGTCGGTCTTATGGTATTTTTCCGCAATGCGCCGTCGGACGTGGGTCTCCGGCCTTACGGCGCTTCCCTCACCGATCCCGTGGGGAAAAGTTTAGACGTGGCCGCGGAAAAGCTGCGAGCCAAAGCGTACCTGATGAGTATGCAAGGGACCAATGCGTTTCGGCAGTTGGTGGGAGTACACTTCCTGGGATGCGTGGGCCACGCCATCGTCATCATCTACATAATTCCCATCGCAGTGGAGGCAGGCGTCAACGTGGTGTCGGCCGCTGGGATATTAAGCGCCCTGATGGGCGTCAGCGTGTTGACCCGGTTCCTGACCCCGGTGGTCGCCGACTACTTGGGTGCGAAACGAGCCATGGCGACCATGTTCGTGCTCCAAGGACTGCCGGTGCTGATGCTGTTTTGGACCCAAGAACTGTGGCAGTTCTACTTGTTCGCCGTGATCTTCGGTATCGGATATGGCGGCGAAGGGTCGGCGTTTCCCATCATTAACCGGCAATACTTCGGCCGGGGGCCCATGGGCCGCTCTTTCGGATGGCAGCAGGCCGGAGCGGGTACGGGAATGGCGGTTGGCGGTTGGATCGGCGGGGTGCTCTACGTGATTTCCGGGTCTTACGACGTTACCGTCATCTTGTCGGTGCTGGCCAGCGTGGCCGGGGCCGCGTTGATCCTAACCATGCCGCCCACCGCCAAACTGTTGATTCCCAATTGGGAAGACGCCCTTTCGCCCAATATCTCTACGGAACCGCCCCGTCCCATCCCCGCCGGCGACTAGCGGGATCAGCCGGGCATCCCGTCCATCTTCAGCCCAGCGTTAAGCTCGTCTCCCCAGCTTAGATCCCCGCGTCCTTGGCTGCTTGGGCTGCCTCTGGGTCGCTCGCTCTAAGGGCAAAATAGTCGATCTTGGGCGCGAATATATCCAGCAGCCGCCGCAATTCCGCCACCGGCGTGGCGTGCTCGTCAACCCGCAGATCGACCCTGCAGAAGGCGTCCGAGGCGTAAACCAGCAAAGCCGCCGAGTGGTAGGGGGTAGAGTCTTGAGCCTCCCCGCCGGCCTCTTGCCCGGCTTCCAGCGCCCGGAGCAAACGCTCCTCCAGATTCAATTGTGGCGCTTCCAAGAACACCGCCGCCATCGCCTGGACCACTCCTTCTCCCACCAGTCCGTTGCCCATGGCGACGTGGTCCCGCCCGGTGGTATGTCCAGCCCAAGGATTGTTCATGGCCCCGGTCCGGGCGGCGGAATTGCCATGGCGGTCTACCAATCCCAGTTGGCGACGTTCGATGTGGGGGTCGCTGGTCTCCAACTGCTGGAGCGCGCCTTTGGCAGGATAACCCAACTCCATCAGCCTCAAAGCGAACGGACCCAGGCCGGGGTCGGTTGACGCTTGGGTGGAGATCGCTCCCACCATCGGCTTCACGTAGGGGCACCGGGACCCCACCGTGATGTCACTAGTGGTAATGGCAATCCCCAACATCCCGGTTCGGGCGCACCGGCCTATTATGGAAAAGGTATTGAACTCAATGCCTGGGATAACTCCCATGGCTAACCTCCTGATGGTCTAGACCAAAAGCTAGCGATGCGGGCCGCCGATGCTACTCCTCCGTACCACACACGTCCAGAGCGGTGAGGGCGAGTACCTTGGTGCACTGGACCATCTCGCTGATAATGACGCAGCTGTCATCCTCGCCATCGCCACCCCGGACCACGGCTGGGCCGTAAAGCAGACAGGGTATGCCGGCGTTCCACAGGTGGCAGGTGTCGTTGGCGGTGTAAGAGAAGGGCAATACCGCCCCGATCGCTTTGGGCGGCTCTCCGGTGACTTCGCGGTGGCTGCGGGTCACGGCTTGCACGATCTCCGCGTCCTTGGGCACGTCCAACGGGTCCATGACCAGACGGCGCCGGCCCTTAAAGGATTCCGGAGGTGGAATCTCGATCTCATATGATAGCTCCGGGTCCTCAGCGCCCAATGGGTCCAGGACCCGCCGGATGTCGGCGACGATGCCCTCCACCCTTTGGCCCGGCACGAAATGCACGTCCACGATGATGGTGCACAGGTCGGGTATGTAGGGCGGCTCCACCAGGATGTAGTCCTGGCCCAGTCCGCCGATAACGCTTCCCACGTTCAGCTTGGGGAGGTCCGGCATGTCTGCCCGAGGCTGGTAGGTAAACTCAACGCGCCCCAGGGCGTCGATCACCTTCGTCATCTTTTCCACGGCATTCACGGTGCCATAGGGCTGGCGGATATGTCCGGTCACGCCGTAGGTGTGGATCGCCATGTGCACGATGCCGGAATGGACGGTGACCAAGTTGCCCACGCCGAAGGGTTCGGCCACCACCGCCATGTCGGTACGAAATCCGCTTTCCATCAAGAAATGGGTGCCTTCGCCCCCCTGGGTCTCTCCCACCACGCAGGCAACCACCAGGTCGCCCTTCAACCGTACACCCGATCGCCGCACCGCTTCCGCCGCCTTGATGATGCTGGCTAGGCCGCCCTTCATGTTCTGGACGCCGTGGCCGTACAGACGGTCTCCTTCCACGACGGGAACCCAGGGATCGCGGCGCCAGCGGCGGGTCAGGGAGTTGATGTCGGTGTGGCCGTTCAGCATCAGGCTGGTTCCCCCGCCGGTCCCCTCCAGGGTGGCGATGGTTTGGAACCGCCCCGGCTCCACCTCCTGAAGGTCCACCTTGTACCCCCGGCTCCCGAAGAAATCGGCCAGGAAGGTGGCCACTGGGGTCTCTTCCAGCTTGAAACTGGGTATCTTGATTAGCTCACTAGCCAGATCGACAATGGCTTTCTCGTCGACTTGGTCAATCACTTTGGCTTGGTTTGGGTCCATGTTGGTGGTCCTATCGCCGTCTAGATGTTTAGGTCACGACTTGAATCTCGGCTCCCGTTTCTCCAGAAACGCGGTCATGGCTTCTTGGGGATGGCCGGTGGTGAACCCCAGGGCAAAGGCCTTGATGCTATATTCAGCGGATTGCTCGTCCCCCATCTCCAGCCATTTGACGATGATGTCCTTCTGGGCCGCCATAACTTTCGGGCTGATATTACGGAATTTTTCGGTGGTCTCCATAGCGGCGTCATGCACAGCGTCTTTGGCGACGACTTGATCCACCAGTCCCATCTCCAGAGCTTCTTGAGACGTTACGGAGTCTCCCGTCATGATGAGCCGCCGTGCACGCCCCAGACCGATGGTTTTGGGCAGCAACGACGCCTCGATAACCGAGGGCAGACCCACCAGCACCTCGGGCAAGCCGAATATGGCGTCCTCCGAGGCGATGCGTATGTCGCAAGCCAAGACCAACTCAAGAGCGCCTCCCAGGCACGGGCCGGTGATGGCGGCGATGACGGGCATCGGCAAGGTAAGCACCTTGCGGATCGCCCGATGCAGGGTACGGATGAATTCCTCGGCCGATTGCGGCGTCAGGTCTCGCATATCATGGAGGTCGACCCCCGCGGAAAACGCCCGCTCCCCACCGCCCCGCAGCACCACCGTCGTGACGTTAGCGTCGACGGCAACCTCATCCAGCCCGTCGATCAGACTTTGAAAAAGCTTCAACCCCAGCAGATTCAGATCGGTGCGTCCTTCCAGACTCAGGATCGCCGTGGATCCCTCTAGCTGGGTGGATACTTGGGACATGGGTACAACTCCTAATTGGCTTTATACGACGGCGGCCTGGGCCTTCTCTTTTTCCTTGAAGTGGGGAATCACGTACTTTCCGAACAGCCGTATGGTGTTCATCACTTCTTCGTTGGCGGCAGGGCCGATGGCGGAGAGAAGAAACACCTGCTCTACTCCCATGGCCTCATAGGATTCATAAAACTTAATGCAGTCGTCGGGAGTACCAACGCAAAATTTCGTGCCCTGCCGGACCACGTCGGCGGGTGTGGGATCTCCGGGGTGCGGCCCGGCGGCCAAGTGTTGATCCCGCTCATAATAACCTTGGTAATCCGGCGGTACCGATGCCGGATCAACCCCCCGCCATACCAGCCGGGCCCGTTCTCTCTGCTGATTCAGGTACCAGGCCACCAACTCGGTACCGCGCTCTTCCACCACCTTACTGCTTTCGTGGCAGTAGCCGGCGGTCATCAGGGCGTTCTGGTGGTTGACGTGGATGCCCTCGTGCGTGGAAGCCTTGACCGTCTTGTTATACAGTTCTAGAACCTCGGCAACCTTCTCCGGTCCGCCCTCGCTGCCCACCAGAGCGCCCAGTCCCATTTCGCCGGTCAATCTGGTTGTTTCCTCACTGGCGCAGGCCGACCATAGGGGTGGGTGGGGTTTTTGCAACGGTTTGGGCAAGACTTCTCTAGGGGGAATCTGGAAGTACTGCCCTTCGTAGGAAACGACCTCTTCGGTCCAGATCTTGGGCAATACCTGAGCGTATTCCTCCCACATACCCCGAGTGTCTTTTAATCCCGAGCCGTAGGGGGTCAACTGGTAGGGGTAGCCGGTGCGGCCGATACCAACGTCGACCCGGCCATGGCTCAATATATCCAGGGTAGCCATCCGAGACGCGGTGTGCAGGGGATGATGAATCGGAGCCAGGACCACGCCCACGCCCATGCGGATGCGGCTGGTCCGCTGACTGACCGCGGCCAAGGTCAAGTCCGGGGCGCTGTTGTGGGACCATTCGGGCCGGAAATGATGCTCCGAGAACCACACGCTGTCGTAGCCGACTTCCTCGGCATACGCGATCTGGTCCAAGGCCTCCCAGATGCGCCTGGCTTCGCTCTCCTCGGTCCAGGGTTTGGGCACTTGGATCTGATAGAAAAGGCCGAATTTCATGGGATCCCTCCGTCGATCTTCCCGTCGATCTTCACGCCCATTATATGTTTTGAAGCCACTCCGTCAACGGCGGCGTGAAAAGGGGAAGGGAAGATTGACGTCCCGGCACGCCATGGGTATATTCAAGCTCACGCCGGGCTGTCATGAACATAGCCTAGTACAGCACCCTGTTAATTGTGATGGATGCGAATCACCCCCATCCCTTCGTCTGCGCTCAGGGCAGGCTCTAACCTTCCCCCGTCAAGGGGGAAGGGATTTGGCCTCGCCCCTTTACGGGGGAGAGTTAGAGAAGGGGTGCTGGTTCATGCATCCAAGTCATCTATAAATGTTACTAGTACACGGAAGCTGAACCCAAAGGAGGGAACAATGGCCCTAACCCAAGAGCAGATCGCGGCCACACCGAAGGCCTTAGCGGGCATACGGGTCGTGGATTTTACTTGGGTAAGGGCAGGCCCTTGGGCCACGCGCTGGCTGGGCGCTCTGGGAGCCGAGGTCATAAAGGTGGAGTGGCCGCTGAACGAGCGGGGCCGGACCAGCGGCCCGACACCGCCCGGCGTTACTCAAACCCTCAACACCTCGTCCAACTTCAACGATACCAACGCCAACAAGAAGGCAATCACCGTCAATCTGCGCTCCGAACGGGGCCTGGACTTAATTAAAAGGCTCATCTCGGTATCCGACGTAGTTGTCGAGAACTTCAGCGCCCGGGCACTGAAGAGTTGGGGCCTGGGTTACGACGAGATGTGCAAGCTCAAGCCGGACATCGTCTACGTCTCCCAATCCGGGTTCGGCCATACCGGGCGGCACAGCAACTACCTCACCATGGGACCCATCGCCCAGGCATTCTGCGGTTTAACCTTCCTATCGGGACTGCCCGGAGAGCCCCCGGCGGGCTGGGGCTGGTCCTACTTGGACGACACCGGCGGCATGTACATCGCATTTTCCACCATGACTTCTCTATACCGGCGCAACATGACCGGCCAGGGCCAGCACGTAGACCTTTCCCAGATGATCATGGGCGCTACCCTGAACGGATCAGCGATGCTGGACGCTTCGGTCAATGGGCGGCCATCGCAACGGGAAGGATTTCCACCGGGCAACCGCGCCCATTGGCCCGGAACTCCCATGCTCAACAATTACCGTGGACCCACGACGGCCCCACACAACGCCTACCGGACAAGTGGCGGCGGCTACAACGACTGGTGCGCCATCACCTGCTTCTCCGAGGAGGAATGGCGGCGCTTGGTGGGGGTGATGGGTTCTCCCCAGTGGGCGGCTTCGCCCAAGTTCGCCACCCTTGGGGGACGGCTCGAACACCAAGAAGAACTGGATCAGGGTATCCAAGAGTGGGCCCAAACCCTTGAGAAATACGACTTGATGGAGAAGTGCCAGGCGGCGGGCGTTCCCGCGATGCCGGTGCAAAGTACCGAGAATAGGGTGGAGCACGACCCGCAACTCCGCCACCGGGAGATATATAAGGAGTTGGACCACCCGGAACTGGGGCTGCGCAAGTTCCAAAATGCTCCCTTCAAGCTGTCCGAGACTCCGGCTCAGATCTTCCATGCCGCTCCCCTCATCGGCCAGCACAACCAGGAGATCTACGAGGGCATGTTGGGTCTCAACCACGAGGCGTTCGTATCCGGGTACGAAGACGGCACCTTCTGGCCGAAGACCATGGACCGCTATCCGTACATGGACGACATGATTAACGCCGGGCCTATCCCATTTACGGGCCCGGGCGCCGCATTCCAAAATGGCGAAAAGCCGAAAGAGACCATCGACGCTGATCCTCAACCCGGCCCCTTATCCGGCTTGCGGGTTCTGGAGTTGGCCGATGAAAAGGGGCAGTTCTGCGGCAAGTTGATGGCCGATCTTGGGGCCAATGTCATCAAGATTGAGCCCACGGGAGGCGAATCCACCCGGATCGTCGGGCCGTTCTTGGACGATATTCCCCACCGGGAGCGCAGCCTTTCGTTCTGGCACTACAACACGTCGAAACTGGGAATCACCCTCAACCTGGAGACCGAGGATGGACGGGACCTGTTCCGGCGACTGGCCGCCACGGCCGACGTCATCGTAGAGACGTCTGCTCCAGGTTACATGTCTTCACTGGACCTTGGATACGAGAAGCTCGCCGAATCGAACCCTCGGCTGATCATGTGCTCGCTAACCCCCTTCGGCCAAACCGGGCCATGGCGGGACTTTTTGAGCAGTGATTTGCTTCACATGGCGGCGGGCGGGCAAATGGGCTGCTGCGGTTATGATACCGGCGAGGTTGCGGGCGATATTCCCATCGCTCCCGGCGGCGGCAACGCCTGGCATACCGGTAGCCACTATGCCTACATGGCGATAATCGCCGCCCTGGTATCCCGCACCGGCTCCAGGCGAGGCCAGTACATCGACGCTTCGGTGCACGACGCCTGCGCCCTCACCACCGAGATGCACGTAAACACCTACATTTATCGAGGCGAGGTAGTACAACGCCTAACCGGCCGCCACGCGGGGGCCACCCGGACTGTTCCCACCCAATTCCGCTGCAAAGACGGTAAGTACGTGAACGCCGGCGCTGCCCGGGTTTCGTTCCGCCAGTTTTCGGTTCTGACCGAATGGATGGACAGCCATGGCTTGGCGGGAGACCTCCTGGACGAACGCTACAAGGACCCCAAAGTGTTCTCAGATAGCTCCGCCCACATCAACGAATTGTTGATTAATTTCGTCAGCAACTTAACCAGGGATGAGGTGGCCCATGGCGGCCAGGAACGGGGGTTCAACTGGGGAGCGGTGCGGACTCCCGATGAGCTGCTGGATGAAGGACACCTGAACGATCGAGGATTTTGGGTGGACGTGGACCATCCCGAACTGGGCCGAAGCTTCAGATACCCCGGCGCGGCCGGCATCTACAACGGCTCCCCCTGGCGGATATCCAGCCGGGCCCCTCTTATCGGAGAGCACAACGTGGAGATCTATTGCCAGGAGCTAGGGCTGCAACGGACGGAGTTGGCTTACCTGGCGGAAGCGGGAGTGGTTTAGGTCGCCAATAACAACACCGGATAGACAAAATGGACCGCTCTTTATCGAGCGGTCCATTCGTTATGGTTCTGATGCGGGAGAACCGCTTAGAAAAGGGCCAAGGGATTTACGGGGGAACCGGTGGCGTTCTTGAAACGCAGGGGCGCCACGTTGAACATGAACTCCCAACGGTTCAAGCGTTCGCAGACCTGCACCAGCTCTTCGCAGTTGGCCGCGTCTATCAGCCACAACCCCATCCCAACTATGCCCACCTTATGCACCGGCAGTCCCAGCTTGGGATAGCCGCTGGGGTCAACGTCTTGGGAGGCGTCACCGCTGACTATGGAAACGCCTCTTTCCCTGAGCCAGGGCAGGGTCTCCGCATGCAGACCCGGACGCCCGGAGGTTGGCGGCCCTTCCTCCAACCGGCGCTTGTACCAACCTAGGCGCAACATCAGGGCGTCGCCTTCCTCTATCCGCACTCCGGCCGCCTTTTCGGCGGCTTCCAAGTCTTCAACGAACACCGGCTCTCCGGCATCCAGCCACTTCTTACCCTTGAGCTTGGCGATGTCCAGTAATACACCCCGGGTTACGATTCCGTTCTGAGCAGCATCGATGTTCAGGCTGGTCGCCTTGGTGTCTGAACCAACTTCGGACGCGGGACGGCCGTTGTACATCTTGCCGTTCCAAACCTGGTGGCAAAGGGCGTCCAAGTGGGTGATAGTCAGACCGTGAAAAGAAAAACCGATGAAGTCCGAGGTACCGCCCGAGCCTTCCGCCGGGACAGAATCCCCGGCTCGGACCATGTAATGCAGCGGAGGGATGCTGGTAACATCGGCCGCCATCTCCGGCACGATGAGCCGTGAGCAGGTGACGCTGATGCCTTCCTTCACCAGTCCGGCGGCCTGGGCCCGCTTGGCGTCGGTGATCAAGTTCAGGGTGCCCATCTGGTCGTCGGCGCCCCAACGGCCCCAATTGCTGAGCGAGTCCATCCAACCGATGACTTGTTCTTCCGAAGGGATCTGCCGGGTAGTCATGTGGCCCTCCCGAAACTTGCTTATACTCTGGGCGAATTTTGCGCCGTCCGGCACGGCGTGTCCAGTGCTTAGTTGGAATCGTATCGGCTAACGTCGCGGTGGTCCTTGAACGGCGCGCGAGCATCCGGAAAATGCAAAGGCTTCCCGATCGCGATATACGCTCGGCTTGTTACCGCCGTTCCTGCGCGCCCAACCGCAGGCATCGAAAAAGCCCCTGAGAAGTTCCCAGGGGCTTCTAGTATCTGATTTAGCCGGCTACTCGGTAACGGAACCGTTCTTCCGGGTCACCAAAAATGCTTCAACATCCTCTTGTTTGAACCGGCGGTATCCCCTGAACCCGATGCGGTAGCAACTAAGCAGCCCCGAATCAGCCCATCGGCGAACTGAGTGCGGATGGGCGCTTAGCCGCCGGGCGACCTGAGCCACGGTCATTAAGCTGGCCCGATCGTTCGCATGATTATAGGTCCCCAGGTTGATCCCTACTGCTGAGCTTACCATTCGCCCCCCTCCAGACATCAAGCTTTGCACCGGGTTGCCTCAACCCAAACAGTATCAACCTGGCATTGTGCGGACAATCGGGATATCACGCAAAATAATACAAGAAATCCCTCAGAATCGGTTAGGTATTGTTAAGCATTATGAACTCCCGGCGATTGACCGCGCTCTGCCGGGGTACCAAATATCATTGGCCTGCCCAACCCATGATTCGTTCATGGCGTCCGCTGGGGACGAGTCGTGGAAGTTCAAGTATTTTATGCACTGAGGTCTTGCCGTTATGTTTGGAATAGATAGCCTGGCCGCTTCTACCAAAGTATTGGTTCTGGCAATATTGGTGGTTCTGGTGGCGTCTGCCACCGGCTCCCACGTTCCTGCCACACATGCCGCGGGTCCGTTTAGCGATGGAACGTTCGCCAACGCCGATTGGGACATAACGATATTCAAGACCGTTACAGCTAGCTCCGCTTCCCGCACCCAAGTGAATAGCGGGGGAGACCCGGGTGATTACCAACAGATCACCCATGTTATGGCTGGTGTTGGGGCCGTACACTCAGTGCACATCAATCCAAGCGCCACCCACGATCCGGGAACGGATGGTGCTATCGCGTCGATCGACTATTCTGAGCGGGCACGGACCGACTCCACCGAATTTAATACTTTTGGAGCAGTCCCCGGGGTCGCCCTTCGCCAAGATAGCAAGATTTACGCCCGCTTCCTCGCCTGTACTCAGCCCGACTGCTCGGGGCTGCCCGGTACCATACTCCCGGCGCCGCCTGCCACTCCCTGAACTACCATCAGCGCTGCAGGTCTAACGCAGGGTCTATTCTGCAGAGTGATTGTGGGGGACAGGATTGCGGTGAAAAACCGAACTTTACGGCCAGCGGCACCACGATCGAGTTCGGACATGCACGCGCATCTTCCCACACCGGCGCCAGCACCTCCACAAGAAGCACTGGCATAGACAACTGGAGCGTAACCGTCAATATCGTCGCCCCACCGGCACGATGGTACGTATAAGGTGGCGCGTCTGAGAACGTCGAGGTCCGAGTGTCCAGTGTTGGACTCCCCGTCTCTCCGGCGACGACAGGGACCGTGACCCTCAGGGACCCGGATGGGAACGTGGTCGACACCCAGTCCGACACCGGCTTAGGCATCGATATCCTGGTCCAAGGTTCTGTTCCGGGGGCGGGTCTCTGGTCGGTGGAAGTATCCGGGATGGACCACCATTACGTGGTCGAAAAGCTTTCCGGATCTGACAATGGCATATACGCCACCTGGCTCACCTTCGGCGCGGGCAAGGTTGACGGCACGGTGCAGCGAGGAGGACTACCGTTCACCGGGAACTTCACGGTGAAAATCACCAACCTGGCAACCGGTGGCGTGACTACCGAGCCGCCCACCGGAAACTTCTCCGGGGATGCGTTCAGCATAGTTCTCCCAGTAGGCAGCTACTCGGTGCAGGTGATTCCAGACTCGCCTCTGTTGGCAAGCAACATCGAACCCGTACACGTAACCTGCAAAGCCGGCACCATACTGCACTTTGAGATTCCGAACCGGGACCCCGATGCGGTCGCGACAAACGTCACCATCAATGAAGGCGATGACCTGACGCTGGATGGAAGTGGTTCGAGCGATCCTGATGGCGATTCTATAGCCGGCGAGTGGGACTTCGATGGCGATACTCTCGCCGGACTGACCGTCAACATTCTGTCGGCCGGAAGTCTAATCATCCAGGACGACCTGAGCAACGAGCCGGCGACACTGATCGTAACCGACCAACCCTTCGGGGCTACTGACGAAACAACGATCAAAGTCACAGTTCTGAACGTCGACCCGGTGATAACCGGGCTGGATGCACCGATGATGGTCTTCGTTGACCAGCCATTGGTGCTCAACGACACCTTCACTGACGTGGGCGTTCTCGACTCCCACACGGTGGCCGTGGATTGGGGTGACACAACCACCTCTGGCCCCACGGCCGCGACTAGCCCATTCAGTGCCGGCCATACCTACATTGTCGCTCAGGGCGTGACCACCATCACCGTCACGGTTACCGACGACGACGGTGGCGTTGACACCGCGACTGTGGAAGTAATCATAAAGGCGGCGGGTAAAATGACCGGTGGCGGCAGGGTCGACACCGGCGAAGTGGAGGAACCCAAAGGCAAGGGTAAGGGCAAGCCAAAGGCTATTCACACCAGCCACGGCTTTAATCTGGTCGTCAACTCAGACGGCTCCTTCAGTGGCAACCTGGAGTACAACCACCATGGGACCGGCGACAAGTTCCACGTGAAGGACTTCACGTCCATCGTCTTCACCGACGATCCGGCGCTGGACCCCGGCAATCCTGAGGCCAAGTTCGACACGGCCCATATATCAGGCACTGGCAAACTCAATGGCGTCGAAGGTATCGCGTTCACGGCAGTGATCACCGACGACGGCGAACCAGGCCGAAGGGACACATTTACCATCACCTTCCCAGGTGGAGAAAGCCCGGACATCAGTGGTGTCCTGAACCAGGGTAACCACCAGGCCCACGGGGAAGACGAAGAGTAATCCTCGAGTCCAGCTAAGAAGAGAGGGCCGGCCCCACCAAGGCCGGCCCTCTTTATGTATACATACCGTGTGGGGTCCCGGCCGGTCTAGGGCCGTAGCTAACCCCCATCATTCAATGCCTGGTTTCCCATGAAGGGGAGGCGAAAGAACTTGAATGGGGGACGGCGCCTTCGCGTCATCGGGCCTTGCCGAGACCTCCTAATCACTGTTAAATACAGCAATCGCAATATATGCAGGAGATTTACGATGGCATTTTCCTGGGAGAAACTTGAAGTAAACGGATCCGAGATGCCAGTTTACATGACGGTGCCCGATGGGGACGGTCCTTTTCCCGCCGTTGTCGTCATCCAAGCCGCCGATGGCGTAGATGAGTTCATCCAAACCATCGCCGGCCGGCTGGCTGACGAAGGCTACGCCGCGGTCGCCCCCTCCCTCTATCACCGGACGACTGCAGAGATCGAGAAAGCCAAGGGCAAAACCCGCCGCCAATTGCTTGACGACCCGGAAATAATCGCCGACGTAAACGCCGCCGTGGAATTTCTGCGGCAACACCCTTCGGTAGACCGCGACAGGATCGGGGTCACCGGCTTCTGCATGGGAGGCCGGGTGGTCTGGCTGGCGGCGGCCACCAATCCCAAATTCAAGGCCGCGGTGCCTTATTACGGCGGATTCATGATGGATTGCTGGGGCGAGGGTACCCAAAGTCCCTTCGATCTAAGCGATGGCATTAATTGCCCCATCATGTATCACTTCGGCGAGATCGACCGTAATCCATCCCTGGAAGACATGGCCAAATTTGACGAACAGTTGACCCGGTTGGGCAAGCCCCACCAGTTTTACACCTACCCGGACGCCGATCACCGCTTCGCGGACTTCACGTTTACCAACTACCAAAAAGCGGCTGACGAGCTTGCGTGGAGCCGTACCCTGGAATTCTTCGCGGCCAACCTGAAAGGGGCGTCTGCCGCATAACTTCGTAGTTCCGCTTCAAAGATTGGAGGCCGGTCATGCCGTACATGCTCTATGAAAGATACCCTGCGGGTCACTACGCCATTTTCACCATGAACCGTCCGGACCGCCTGAACGCCCAGGGCGCGGTGATGCGAGAAGAGTTGACATCCGCTCTCGCCGAGTTCACCCGCGACCCCGAAATGAGGGTTGGTATCGTCACTGGAGCGGGCAGGGCGTTCTCCGCCGGGGCCGACCTGCGGGAGATGGCCGAAAGAGACGCGGCGGGCAACCAAGAGGATCAAGCCCGGCTAGCGGAGATGCCACCGGAAGTGCGGATGGAAGGACTGCGCCAGGGCCAACCCTTCTCCAGAAACCCCAAACCCTTCATCGCGGCGGTCAACGGACTGGCCATAGCGGCGGGCATGGAACGCGCGGCCGACTGTGACATCCGCATCGCCTCCACCGAAGCTTATTTCGCGCTGTTTGAGGTCAAGCGCGGTATTCTGGCCAACTACGCCATGAACAATCTGGCTCGGGTGATGCCATTCGGTGAAGCGATGTACCTGATGCTGACGGGCAATACGCTGAGTGTGGAAGAAGCCCACCGGCTTGGCTTCGTTCACGAGGTTCTGGAACCGAACCAACTGATGTCCCGGGCGGTGGAAATAGCCGAGACCATCGGCGCCAACGCGCCATTGGCAGTCCAAGGAACCAAGTCGGTAGCTCAGTTTTGGCATCGCTTCGGGTTGGAGGAATCGTTGCAGCTGAACGCCTGGGTGTCTCAGCGCGTCCTGAATTCCGAGGACGCCAAAGAGGGACCTCTCGCTTTCTCCGAAAAACGCCCCCCCGTCTGGAAGGGCCGCTAGCTAGGGGAAACAGGGGCGGGCGGGCGCAGGGCTTGGGCCGGTATCCAACGCCGGGGTGGCGCTGCTGCATCCGCGGGGCGCATCGCCGTTGAGCCGTCAGTTGTTAGCAGGTATCTCGTCGTTTGCATAAATCAGACGTTCCAGTTGAATTTTCAACTCCTCCAACGACTGTTCCCCAAAGTTGCGAATCTGGAGTAGTTCTTCGTCAGACATGTCAAAAACTTGACCCAAGTCGGTAACCTGACCCCTCTTCAAACAGTTCAGGGTTCTAGGAGATAGCTCCAACCGTTCAACTGGCTCCAGAAAAATTTCTGGACCGGCGATTCTTGTTAACAGCAGGCGTTTGATACTGGTCGCATCTGGAATCTTCCAGTGCGGGTCCACAACCGTTTCTATGAGGTCCTGAAAACCTCTTGGTGGTACGGCGCCCCGCCGGAGCAACTCCCGCACAATCTCCAACTTGCCCACACCGGCAGCAACTTGGAGGAGGCGTTCCAACGGAGCCGGGGGTTCTTGAGATCCGGGGGTGTCCTGGTGTAGCAGTTCTTCCAAGGCCAAGGTATAACCGTGGACCCTCCAGCCTCCCAGGCTCACGTGCTCGGCCCGATCAGCCCCGTATCCATTCGGGTCTTCATCCGGTTTACCCTGACCCTTGGCCTCGAATGAAGCGATGCTGCCGTCGGCAGGCCTGGTACCAAAAAAGGCGACGGGCGCCGTGGTGTC
>Ga0208336_1000067_pt1 | contig 43403 bp, 25 predicted proteins | sample DeeseametaMP0372_FD_184212 | JGI IMG/M metagenome (GOLD analysis project Ga0208336, IMG submission 184212) | Marine microbial communities from the Deep Atlantic Ocean - MP0372 (SPAdes) | ecosystem: Environmental > Aquatic > Marine > Oceanic | place: East of Porto Seguro, South Atlantic Ocean...
GGCCCATGGTTCAGGTTGACGTTACCTATTCCCAGGCCAATATCAGTAGTGATGAATTCGAAATGCTGCCTGTTGAGGAATTTGAAGATATTATTGCTCTGCAGGCCGGTGTGGTAGTATCGGATGGTGAAATGCACGTTCGTGGTGGCCGCGGCGGCGAGATCGCTTATATGATTGATGGTGTGACTGTTACTGATCCGTTCAACGCTGGAATGGCTGTTGAGATAGAAAATAATGCCATCCAGGAATTACAATTCATCAGCGGTACGTTTAATGCGGAATATGGTAAAGCCATGTCCGGTATTATCAACATTATTACCAAGGATGGTGATTATAGCAGATATGATGGGAATGTTTCTGTAAATGGCGGTACTTATTTTACAGATGGTGAGATGATGAAAGTTGATCTTTTAAATGACAATGGTATCCTTACAAAGGATTCAACAATGAATTTATTCCCTCATTTGGACAAATTCGAACCAACAACAATAAAAGATATACAGGGAAGTATTAGCGGTCCAATTTTACCAGGAAAACTATCTATTTTTGCTTCAGGAAGAATTAAAGAAAATAGCGGATATCTATTTGGCCAACGATTGTTTGTTCCCACCTCACATGTTTGGAATCCCTTAACCAATGATTATGATCTCATGACACTTGCCGATGATACAACCGGTGGTTATTGGGATCAGATTGGAGATGCTCCTCCAGATTCTGCTCTGGTAAGGTTGAACTGGTCTAAACAGGAAACAGGCCAGGTCAAATTTTCCTGGCGCGTATCACCATTGATAAAACTGGCATACAATTTTATGGGAAGCAGGACTGCCTCTCAAGGCTATTCAAAAGCTTATTTATGGAACCCGGATGGACGTTCGCACAGCTTTACTGAACAAACGAATCATAGTTTAAGGCTGGATTATAGTATAAATGCCACAACCTTCTTCAATGCAATGGTTTCACAATCGAAAAAAAATTATAAAAGCTATTTAAGTGATGATCCCGATTTTCGACTGGATCAACAAGTAGCAGTAATAGATACATTCACTTGGGGTGAGAATACATTTTATGATACTTCCTGGGTTTTAGATGCGGATCTATATAATGTGAACCCCGATGTTGGGAATTTGTCACCTGGTAACAATTATTTTCTTGGTGGCGAGAGCATGGACTTTTATAATCGAACATCCACGATCACAACGCTCAAGCTTGAAGGTACGAGTCAGCTCAACCGGTTTCATCTTGTGAAAGCTGGTTTAGAAAGTCGATTTACACATATGGAGCTACAAGATGTTACGATCATTTACAATGACTTTAGAAACCAACCGAATGTTCCCAACGTCAATGGTGTAAATCACAATACGTATGGACCAGCACCGTGGGATCAAAAATCTGATGGACGGAACCCTGTGGAATATGCTGCTTATCTGCAGGATAAGATTGAGTTTGATGACCTGGTAATGAATGTTGGCTTGCGCTGGGATTATTTTGATCCTGGCTGGAAAACATTAAATGATGGTTCTGACCCCAATATTATTAATCCAGTAAAACCCATCAATAATTTCTTTGATCTGGATGGAGACAGTGAAATATCTGAAGAAGAAATGTGGTTTGGATTTATCACCGATTCATTGAAAACACTTACGGATAGGTTAGAGAGCAATGCCTTTGGTAAGCCATGGTTTAATAATGTGAATGCTAAACAGCAATTGAGTCCGCGTTTTGCATTGGCATTCCCAATCACCGACACCGGATTCTTACACGTTTCTTACGGACATTTTTTCCAGATGCCTACATACAGTTATATATATACAAATCCGGAGTTTGAGGTGACACCAGGAAGCGGAACTTCTGCAACCATGGGTAATGCGGATATTAAGCCGGAACGGACGACTCAATATGAGATAGGTTTCTCTCAACAGATCGGTAATGATATCGGCATTGAAGTAACAAGCTACTATAAAGATATTCGAAATTTGAATTCCACAAAAATAGTCAATTCATTCGTGGGTGGTGATTTCTATGGACTTTACATTAATAGAGATCATGCAAACTCTAAAGGAATAACATTAGCCATTTCAAAAAGACCTACCGGCAAAATTTCAGGAAATATTGATTATACATTCTCAATAGCAGAAGGGGTTGCCTCGGATCCTGCAGCGGCATTTCTGGATGAGCAGTCAAATCTTGAGCCGGAAAAAATGCTTGTACCACTGGATTGGGACCAGCGTCATACTCTGAATACCACATTAACATATCATCCAGTAAAGAATTCGGGTATCAGTCTGATCTACAATTATGGAAGTGGACTCCCATACACATCTCAATTTGCAGGAGTACGCACTTCATTTGAAAACAATGCCCGTAAACCCAGTACGATGAATGTGGATATGCGCAGTTATTATAATTTTAATATAAGCGGTATTCGATTCGCTCTGCATTTGAATATTTATAATTTATTTGATATTCGTAATGAATTATCGGTATTTAGCGATACTGGGCGTTCAACGTATACTTTAGTTCCAACATATACTCCGCAGCTCAGCGGTCGTCAACTTAATACGCTAGATCAATACCTCATGAGCCCAGCTTCATTTTCCAGCCCCCGTCAGATCAAATTTGGAATGAGTATAAGTTTATAGTATGAAAAAATTCTTGATCATTGTTTTTATAATGAGCCTCGTTCTCGGACAGATTCCATCCAAGTACGGCAATAGTGTGATGGAGCACAGAGCAAAAATGGATGCACTCATGGACGTTACTGACCGCAAATATGCTGATCATAACGGCAACCGCGTTTTATGCAGGATTTATAATTATGGCATGATCGGTGACTTAAGCAACAATGTATCTGGTGTTTATCCCTATGGAACATCCCACTCTTATTTTTATGAGTTCACACCAATCATCGCTGCCAGCGTTGTAGATGAAAATGGTTATCGCGTGCATATTGTTTCTGATGGTACAAAAGGATTGACAGATAATTCACCCGAAGGATATCAATGGGGGTTTGAGCCATTGACAGGCTATGCGAACCCGAACCAGGAAATATTAGCTTTGACTAGCAATGAAGATTCCTGGCCGGAATCATGGCCGAATAAAGATGATGATTGGAATGGCTTTTGGTACGGTCAATATGGAAAATATGTAAGAGCTGATCAGGAAACATTCTACATCATGGACGATTACTACAACGACGAATTTGATTACTACCCTGATTCTACAGACGCAGGTCAATCTGAACGTAGAAGAGGACTTGGAGTTGAATTACAAGTCCGCGGATATCAATGGAATCATCCGGCAGCTGAAGATATAATTATTTTTACTTACTGGATAAAAAATGTAGGCACTTCAACCCTGGACAGTGTGATTTTTGGTATGTACGGTGATGCCGACGTAGGCGGTCCCAGCAGTTTCAGCGATGATGATGCCTGGTTTGATATTGATAATGATATTGTGTACCAGTGGGACCATGATGGCTGGAGTACTTCTTATGGTGGTTTTAATCCAGTTTACTTTGGCTGGAGCTTCCTAGAATCTCCGGGCAATCCAAATGACGGTATTGATAATGATGGTGATGGCATGGTGGATGAAAGCCAGTTTGACGGTATTGATAATGATGGTGACTGGCTGGCAGAAAGAGATGATATCGGTGCGGATGGATTAGGCGAATATCATTATGAATATCCCGGTCCTGATGCTGATGGTACTGAAGGAAATGGTGTTCCCGATGTAGGGGAACCCAATTTTGAGATTACAGATAATGATGAATCTGACCAGATAGGTTTAACCAGCTTTTATTCTGCGCCATACCCCAGCATTCAGCCGCACAACGATGAGGTCATGTGGGGCCAGTTGCAGCCCGGACAATTTGATGTTCCGTCGCAGAATATTGATCAAACGTATCTATACGGTTCTGCTTTTATCTCCTTGGATCCTGGTGAGCAAAAGAAATTTGCTGTTGCCATGGTCTTCGGTAATGATTTTGATGATATTTTACGCAATACAGTCACCATGCAGAATATATATGATAATGATTACAGTTTTGCTAAACCACCAATCAAGCCGACTATGAATGTGAGCTCGGGGGACAAAAAGGTAATTCTTTCATGGGATAGTAAATCTGAAAATTCTCTGGACCCGATCTATGGTAAAGACTTTGAAGGATACCGCATATATCGCAGCACAGACCCTGGATTTATTGATGCGTATGTTGTTACTGATACATACGGAAACATCACATTTAAAAAACCGCTGGCAGTATTTGACATGGTAGATAGTCTTAAAGGTCCTCATCCAATAGGATTTAACGGAGTTCAGTTCGACATGGGCACGGATTCAGGTTTAGAATATCTTTATGTGGATTCAAATCTCATCAATGGTCAAACCTATTATTATGCAGTAACTGCATTTGACAAAGGTTACGATCTGGATTTTTATGATCTAGGTTTTAGTGAATCAGATAATCTATTGCCCATTGCTCCTTCTGAATGTTCTATCATTGTTGATCTGGATCGGAAGGGGCGTGTGATCAATTTGAGTGAAAATGCCGGTATTGCCTTACCAACAGCTACAGCCGCAGGATATATACCACCTAATACAAATGAGGATGGTAGTAGTATTGTAGTCCATGATTCAGGCTCATCTACCGGTTCCATCGAGCTTGAAACGATCATTTTTGAGGACATCCCGGAAGGCCGAACATATTCTGTGGTTTTTGAAGAAATAAGTGTTCAGCCAAAAATCCAATACAACGTTCGCGATGAAACAATCATAATGGAAAACATCATATTCCTCAGCGGATTGGCTAGTTTAAGCCATACAAATATTGATTCAGCCTCTCTTGTGCTTACCAACGTGGAAAACACAGTTACATATTCTGACACTGTTGATTTTAGCGCTGACTATGAGAGTGGAATACTTGCCATCGATTCTATGAGTATAATCGAGGAAGAAACCCAATATGTTGCATCCTATAAATACTATCCTATCTATCAGAGTCAATATTTAAATGGTGAAAAAGACAATAAAATATTTGAGGGTATGCAAATCAGGGTAAAAAACGCGCCTTTGGGTGTAAATATAGACAAGTCCGGCTTTACGGTTGGCAATAGTAACTATGGCTGGGAGATTATTGATTCTCGTGTTTATCCTGCTGATTTTGAGATCACCTTTGAAGGAAATATCGGCGATTCAGTCAATTCAGATAATTATAATATTGCTGCACCATTTTTTATTAAGAATGTCACTGATGGTGATACGATGGGTTTCAGAGTGTTTGATTTGGACGGTGATGGTGAATGGGATAGAGAAGAAGCAATATTGATCATGCCCTATGAAGGTATGATAAGTCCGTATATGTTTGTCGTATTTGATCCGTATGCTTTTGTTACGACGGTTTATAGTACGGGAGATACAACGATTATCGATACAGCATTTGAAGATATTGTGGATGTTGAAAAAGGCGATGTTTTCAAGATTGCCGTTAATATTCCTTTCACTAAAAATGATAAGTATCATTTCACCACTATTTCTTCAAGGATCAACAACGCACTTGCCAGTGATGAATTGGATGATATTGCGGTAGTTCCCAATCCATATGTAGTCGCAGCTGCTTGGGAGCCAAGGCTTACTGTTGAATCTGGTCGTGGAGAAAGAAAACTTGATTTTATTAATCTGCCTTCAGAGTGCACTATCAAGATATTCACCTTGAATGGGTATCTTGTCAATACAATAAAACATCAAAGTATTAATGAGAACGGTACCTATTCCTGGAACATGCTTTCCAAGGATGGTCTGGAACTTGCATATGGATTGTACATCTACCATGTAGAGGCTGAAGGCATTGGTGAATTCACAGGAAAATTTGCATTGATTAAATGAGGATATTCCGTCAAAGCTTAACAATATTGATGCTGTCCACATTATTGGTAGGGCAAAGTAATGTGGGTACGACTGCTGCGGCTTTTCTGGATATTGGTATAGGTGCTCGCTCTTTATCTATGGGTGGAGCGTTCACTGCTGTAGCAAATGATGTAACAGCGTTGTACTGGAATCCGGCAGGAATAACTCATATTTCGCGACCCTCCACTCATTTTTACTATGCCCCTTGGTTCGCAGATATAGATTTCACTCATGGCGCTGCTGTAGTTCCCATGGGTCGCATGGGGACGATAGGCATAGCCATTACGTCTGTTACTATGGAAGAAATGCCAGTACGTACCTTGCAAGATCCAGAGGGAACCGGTGAATTGTTTGAGGTTAGCAATCTTGCATTGGCCGCTACCTACGCCAAAAAACTCACTGACAGATTCTCTTTCGGACTGAATCTTAAATTAGTCCAGGAAAAGATATGGCATATGAATGCCAATATTATCGCAGCTGATATTGGATGTTTATTTGTGACAAAGAACAAAGGTATTCGCATTGGTATGAGTATTTCAAATTTTGGCAGCAAAATGAAGTTAGATGGGTACGATACTGAAAGAGACTTCGATATTGATGAAACCATCTTTGGTAATAATGATAAAATTGATTCACATTTAGATACACAGGGCTGGCCGCTGCCGCTCATATTCCGTGCTGGGATCAGTAAGGATATTATAAATGATAAAATACATAAACTGACTTTGGCCGGCGATGCAATTCATCCCAATAACAATTATGAATATTTGAATTTTGGTTTAGAATATACTTTTATGGATATGGGTTCCATCAGGGCTGGTTATTCAAATGTCTTTTTAGAAGAAGGTGATGAAGAAGAATTAAAAAACCAATTCACGATAGGAGCCGGATTCAACTACAAGATCCCGCGTGGCCCTCGTATCCAGATCGATTATGTGCTCCGCGATTTTGGAGTCCTCCAAAGCGTTGGCGGATATTCGCTCAATATTTCTTTTTAATCCCCTCTCATAATGCCAGAACTGCCGGAAGTAGAAACGGTTGTCAGGTACCTTAAACCTGACCTTATTGGTCAAAGAATAAAATCATTTCAATCATATTGGCCAAAAGTCCTTGGGAATGTTGACGATAAATACTTCCATGTGTTGACAAAAGGCCATGTAATTCTCGATGTAACTCGTCGAGCAAAATTTATTGTCATGCACCTTGAAAACGGATATATCCCTATTCATTTGCGTATGACCGGGCGGCTGTACCCTAATGACAGAATTCCAGATGAAAAACACATTTCCGCTGTATTTCAGCTATCGGATAAAGTTCTGATATTTAAAGATACGCGAAAATTTGGTCGCATTTACTGGTACGATAAGTGGTCGGAATTTGATAATAAACATGGGCTTGAACCATTGGGGGAACAATTCACAAAAGAATGGCTTGTGCAATCATTGCACTCAAAGAAAAGACAAATGAAGGCATTGCTTTTGGATCAGCACTTAATTGCCGGTTTGGGAAACATATATGTGGATGAAGCACTGTGGACAGCCCGCATTCATCCATTAACAACTTCGAATAAAGTTTCTACTTTTAAATTAAATAGATTACACGAATCAATTAAAGCTATACTTGAACAGGCAATTGCTTATAATGGAACCACATTTATTAACTTCACCTTCAAAGATGGTGTGCCCGGATCCTACCGTAATCAACTCCAGGTTTTTGATAGGGCAGGAGATCCTTGCAAAAAATGTAATACGACTATTGAAAAGATCCGCGCTGCCGGGCGCGGGACATATTTTTGTTCTCATTGTCAAAAAAGATAAATTATATTTCAATGTTAAAAACAAAGTAAATAAATGAAAAAGATCAGTAAAGAAATAAATGATAATCTGCCCCAAGTTGACAAATTTTTGAGTGATACTGGAGAAACTATCCTAAAGACATTGGATAAGTTCTTGAACGATGTGGTAAAAGGGGCAGAAAAATTGTTTGAAAGCCCTTTTAAGGACAAAGAAAAGAAGAAAAAATCTTAACTGTTCTTTGTTATATTCATGGCAATTAATTATTGATTGCTGTGCGTGTTTCTATATTTTTCATTTCCTTGATTTTCTTCACAACTTCATGTGTAGAACCGCCGAATGATGCCGAAATTCTCTGGGATCATTACGGCATTCCCCATATTTATGCCCAAAATCCCGATGATCTTTTTTATGCTTATGGCTGGGCACAGACACACGCCCACGGCAATCTCTTATTGCGATTGTACGGTCAAGCGCGTGGTAGAGGAGCAGAATACTGGGGTGAAGATTTTCTAAACAGTGATAAATGGATGTGGATCAATGGCGTTCCGCAGAGATCTGCAAGATGGGTCAAAGAACAAGTTGACCCTTATAAATCCATGCTGGAAAATTATATTGCCGGCATAAACGAATATGCTAATCAAAATCCTAATAATATTGATGAAAAATATAATGTTGTTTTACCTATTACGGTGGAAGACGTGATGTCACATGTACAACGAGTATTGCATTTCACATTTGTTTTCGATCCTGATGATTTGAAGGCTGCAGAAAATAGCTGGAAAAAGGTGAATGGATCAAATGCCTGGGCAATTGCCCCCAGCCGGTCAGCTGCCGAAAATTCAATGTTATTAACTAATCCGCATTTGTATTGGGGGGATATTTATACGTGGTTTGAAGTTCATCTAAATTTACCAAATGCAAACATATATGGTGCTAGTTTTGTTGGGACTCCTGCATTAGGAATTATTTTTAATGAACATCTTGGTTTTTCGCACACGGTCAATACCCATGATGGTGCTGATCTCTACGAATTGAATTTAGTAGATGGCGGATATGAATTTGATGGAAAAGTCAGGGTTTTCGAAACAGACTCAATTGCCTTGAAGATCAAGGAAGATGATTCTCTGAAAACTGAAATGTTTGTTGTTAAAAAATCCATTCACGGACCGGTTGTAAAAGAAGAAGGAGATAAAGCCCTGGCACTGAAAGTCGTGGCGCTGGATGCCAGCCAGATTTTTAAGGAACGCTGGGAAATGGCAACTGCAACAAACCTTGATGAATTCGAATCCAGTTTAAAGAGTCTGCAGACACCCATGTTCACTGTTATGTACGCTGATAAAGAAGGCAATATTATGCACCTGTTTGGCGGACAGACACCACAGCGTCCACCTGGAGATTATGACTGGCCTGGTATTGTGCCGGGTAATACATCTGCGACAATATGGAATCATCACCACCCCTACGAAGAATTACCGCGTGTGCTAAATCCAGAGAGCGGCTGGCTACAGAATGCCAATGATCCGCCATGGACAACCACCTTTCCTGAAGAAATCGATGCGAATGATTTTCCTGCATATATGTCACCCCGGGAAATGGGCTTTCGGGCCCAGCGCTCGGCCAGAATGCTGGACGAAGATGAAAGCATCACTTTTAATGAACTAGTAGAGTATAAATTTTCCACGCGCATGGAATTAGCTGATCGTTTATTGGATGACCTATTTGATGCTGCATCCACAGCACGAGACCAGGAAATAAAAGAAGCCGTCCGGGTGCTGAAGAGCTGGGACCGTACAGCAGACAACGCCAGCCGGGGAAGTGTATTGTTCAAAACGTGGGTGGATGATATGAATTTCCCGGATGATTTTGCGCTGCAGTGGAATGAACGCAGCCCCACACAGCTGCCGGATGGACTTAAAGACCCTACAATGGCTGTACATCGTCTTTTTGGCGCGGCTAAGGAAGTAAAAGAGAAATTCGGCCGCCTGGATGTATTCTGGGGCGAAGTTTTTCGCTTAAAGAGGGATAGCATCGATCTTCCGGCGAACGGCGCTCCTGGTGACCCTTACGGCGTTTTTAGGACATCTTATTATAGACCTGATGATAATAATCAACAATCGTTGATCGCTGGTGATACATATGTTGCCATTATTGAATTTGGAGATTCAATACGAGCAGAAGGTGTAATGGGTTATGGAAATTTCAGCCAGCCGGGTTCTCCCCATAGAACAGACCAACTACAGCTATATTCAGATAAAAAGCTGCGGCCTATCTTATTTTATCGTCATAATGTAGAAGCGCATGTAGTCGAAACGACAACATTTTAATGTTGTGACAATTTCATCAGATTTTAATATCACTCCAGCTTCAGACCACACATTATTGATTCAATTTGGTGAAGAAAATTCACCCGATGCTCAAAAAGCGGTTTTTCGTCTTTCACATTATTTAATGGATCATTCTCTGGAAGGTATCGCAAATTTCCATCCTGGGTATGCTTCAATTCTGGTTTCTGTTGATATTGATAACACTTCTGTTCAATCAATTCAAAAGGATTTACAACAGGCCTGGTATGATTCAGGAAATATTGAATTACCAGAATCAAAGTTGATCGAAATACTGGTTTTGTATGGTGGAGAGTATGGCCTTGATTTAATTCACGTTGCCGAACATAATGGAATTTCTGAAAGTAAAGTTATTGAATTGCATAGTTGTGGAGAATATTATGTGAGCTTCATTGGTTTTACTCCGGGCTTTCCTTATATAAGCGGCTTGAATCCAAAATTGGAAACGCCTCGACTGAATACACCGCGTAAACGTGTGCCGGCTGGTTCTGTGGCCATTGGCGGCAGTCAAACTGGAATATATCCCCTGGAATCACCGGGAGGATGGAATTTGATAGGGCAAACACCCATCCAGATTATCGATATCAATCATCCTGAAAATGCACTCATTAATATGCGTGACAGCATCAAATTTATTCCAATTGATGAAGAAGAATTTGAACGATTAAAGCAATAATGAGCATTCACGTTCTAAAACAGGGTTTGCAAACAACTGTCCAGGATTTTGGACGACCTGGCTATGCCCATTTGGGAATTTCCACTTCTGGCGCTGCAGATGCTTTTTCGTATCAAATTGGAAATAAGCTTGTTGGTAATGATCCACATGATGCCGCATTGGAAATCACATTGTCAGGTGGAGAATACGAGTTTACATCTGATGTTTGTATTGCCTTAACTGGCAGTGAGTTTAATGCAAGTGTTGATGATGAACAGGTTTCAATCTGGACCAGGAAAAACATTAATAAAGAACAATTACTAAAGATCAGAAGCAGTCAAGATGGTGCCCGGTGTTATTTATGTGTGCGTGGTGGAATTGATGTACCAATATTATTGAACAGCCGTTCTACACATTTGATGACAGGTTTAGGAGGTTATGAAGGCAGAGCGTTGCGGAAAGGAAATGTTTTAGATACATATCAATCTGGAGATAATAATAACAGGGTTGAATTAATAAATGTTAACGAAATTCTAAAGCATTTAGACCGAAAAATAATTCGCGTCATTAAAACAATGGAGGGAGACTGGTTTAATGAAGATGTGTGGGATTTGTTTTTAAATGAGAACTTTACAGTTTCCCAATCATTCAGCCGTATGGGCATTAGGCTGGAGGGCAATCACATTCAATCATCGCAAGGGAATGAAATATTGACACAAGGTGTGCCGCTGGGTGCGATCCAAGTCCCGGGCAGTGGAAATCCAATCATTTCCTTTGTGGAGCATCAAACCACAGGCGGTTACCCGCGCATTGCCAATGTAATCAGTGCTGATTTGTGCAGAGTGGGACAATTGAAACCCGGCGATACATTTCAATTTGATTTGGTTACTTTAGAAGCAGCAGAACAACTGTATAATGAACAAATGAAATTTATCCATAATTTATCAGCATCATGAAATCTTTAATCGATATCAACAGTGATATGGGCGAGCTGAAGCATCTTTTGGATAACAGTACTTATGCAGAAATGATGCAATACATTACATCAATCAATGTGGCTTGTGGCGGCCACGCTGGAGATGGTGATATGATGCTTGCCATGGTTATGATGGCTCAAGAGCGGGGAGTAAAAATTGGCGCACACCCCAGTTATCCTGATAAGGAAAATTTTGGAAGAATAAAGATTGATATGACCTCTGCAGCGATTTCCGAAACAATTGCAGAACAGATCACACGTTTAAACGAAATTGCATCAAATAATAGTAGTTTATTGACACATGTGAAACCACACGGCGCTTTATATAATAAAGCAGTCAATGATGAAGAAATTGCTGTTGCAATTGGAACAGGTGTTAAGTATGTGGATGAAGAATTAAAATTAGTTGGTTTGGCTGGATCAAAGATGCTTGCAGTTTGGCAAGGGATGGGATTTGATATAATGGGCGAGGGCTTTGCAGATCGCACCTATGAATGTAATGGAACATTAAGAAGTAGAAAATTTGATGATGCATTGATCACTGATCCTGGCATAGCAGCCGAACAAGCCGAATGCATGGCACGAAATGAAAATTTTACTGCTGTAGACGGAACTGCATTAAACATTACTGTACAAACGATCTGCGTCCACAGTGATACTCCCAATGCTGTGGAGATCGCCCATGCTGTTCACACAGCATTACAGCCATAACAACCGTGGCTTAAAAATTTTAATAATGATAAATTAGTAAGCACATAAAGGAAAAATATGGGAAAACTGTTTCACAAACCTTCTGCAGAACACGGAGGCATGAAAGCCGGGACAAAAGTTCGGCTGATTATAGACCACCGTGAAATCGACGGGAATATTACCGCCGGAAGTGAATGCGTTATAAATGCCATCATTCATTTTCCCACGCGTTACCGCTTGCAGGATGACGATGGCAATATTTGGACTGTACCCATTCATTCTGTTGAATTAGTCACTGCTGATGCGGCGGAAGTTATTGAGGAGGAGAATGGGGAGGCAGACCAAGGAGGTTAGTGAATTCGATTAACCAAGGAGGTAAGTCCGCCTCCCTCGATAAAATATTACTCCATTTATCCTATTTACCGCTGTGATGCACTCCACACAATGATCGTAAAATTTTTTAAATTTCTTGCAAATCTTTCACCAGCACTGAAGCGCACATTGTGGCGCTGGTGGTACCAGATTATGGCCAAGAGATACCAACTTCCTGATTGGAAATTCATGAATTACGGTTATGCCGAACTGGATGGGACAAAACTGGATCTGCAGGGCGAACCAGAGAATGACCGTTATTTTATTCAATTATATCATCATGTAGCAGCTGCTGTAGACCTTAACGGTAAAAAAGTACTTGAAGTGGGCTCAGGCCGGGGTGGTGGTGCCAGTTATGTGGCTCGTGTTATGAACCCGTCAGAGATGGTTGGCTTGGATTATTCTGCTAATGCTGTGAAATTTTCTAATAAGAACAATGCAGATGATAATTTGACTTTCAAAGAGGGTGATGCAGAAAACTTGCCTTTTAATGATGATACCTTTGACATTGTACTGAATGTGGAATCATCCCATTGTTACGGCAATATGCAGCAGTTTGTCAATGAAGTAAACCGTGTCCTCAAACCTGGAGGATATTTTTCATGGGCTGATTTGCGCAGTGCAGAAGAGGGTGCGAGACTACCAAACATTTTCAACTCTGCAGGATTTACAACCAAAGACGAGGGTATGATCACTCCTCAAGTTTTGAATGCTCTGGATCTTATCCACGATAGAAAAATGAAAATGATTGATGATAATGTACCTCATTTCGTCCAGCCAGCATTTCGCGATTTTGCAGGTGTGAAAGACAGTAAGATCTATAGTGCCTTTTCAGATGGTTCCGCGGTTTATCTTAGTTATATTTTGCAAAAACCTAAATAAACTGCACATTATTATGACATTATTTAGCGTAAAGAATAATCTTAAAGTTGAATTGAACATCAATTAAACAATGACTCAACTCCACGAAATACTCGAACCCTTAAGTGTCATCTGGTGGCAGACCATTATTTGGTCAACGGTCATCATAGGTGGTATACTATTCGCTGCAAAAAAACTCAATAAAGAACAGACAGAATTATTGGCCAAGGTGATTGGCGTCATTTTAATAGCCCGTTCAATCCTTATCCATCCTTATGTGGCCAATATAAAAGGCTGGGATATTTATAATAATCTGCCGCTGCATTTATGCGGACTATCGGCAATTATTTCGGGTATTATCATGTTTTACCGCAGGCAGTGGCTGTATGAATGTTTATATTTCTGGGGCATTCCCGGAGCATTTCATTCCTATCTCACTCCTGAGTTCACCCAGGGAACGGAAGGCCTTCTTTTCATTGAATACTATATTGCTCATGGCGGTATCATTTTCAGTGCATTGTTTTGTACAATGTACCTGGGCTTTAAACCGCGGAAAGGTTCCTGGTGGCGTATTTTTCTTTATTCGCAGGTTCTGCTGCCTATTGTGGGTGTTTTCAACTGGCTTATTGACGCCAATTATATGTACATCTGCGCGCCGCCCATTGTGGAAAATCCATTCATTATCGGTGACTTCCCCGAACATTTGATCGGTTTGGAGATTGCCGGCATCTTGCATTTCGCCCTTGTATATTTGCCTTTCGGACTAAAATATCGACGTGCATCAAAAGTTACAGGGACTCCAGCTATTTGACGGCCTCCACGTGAGCTATTTGCTTGCGTGGCTGACTGTTTGGGTAGCTGTTCCTTTCATCGGGAAAAAATTCCTCAATAAAGAACAGCAGAAAATGGTGTTGTGGGCCATGCTGGTTTTTATGGTAGGGCAGGAGGTTGTTGATTATTGGAATCGAACACATGTACGAGATCTAACCTTGGCATTAGATCTACCTTTACACTTTTGTCATTTATCATTGATCTTTGCCGTATATCTGCTGATTCGTCCCAGCAAATATCTTTATGAGATTACTTATTTTTGGGGTCTCGGAGGTGCCTTGCAGTCGATGATCACTCCAGATATGACTGACTTTGATAATTACCTTGCTGTATTTTTATTTAACGCTCATCATGCCATGATCATTTTGGTCTGCATTTGGCTGGCGGTCATTAATGGCTATCGCTGCCGGAAGGGGGCTATATTACGGACAATGATCTTGACCAATATTGTCATCTGGCCAGTTTGGTTTATTGACTGGGTTGTAGATGCAAATTATATGTTTTTAATGGAACGACCGCCAACTGAAAGTCCTCTTGTTTTTGGTGATTGGCCAATGTATATCATCAATGTAGAAGTGGTGGGATTCATTATGTGTTTGATTTTGAATTTGCCTATGATTTATTTGCGTAGGAAAGAGGAACTGCAGTTAGCATGACTGATTTCATCAATCCCGAAGTGTATGGACCGTTGCATTTCAAATATATGTTCATGGGTTTGGCCATATGGACGATCGTTCCTTTCATTGGTAAAAAATTAATGAATAAGTCGCAACAGCGAATTACAGTATTTATATTGATTCTTTTAACACTTGGTCAAGAGATTATCAATGATACATCCCTGATGTTGCAAGGTGTATGGAGACTATCAGATGATTTAGCACTCCACATGTGCGGCTTTTCTATTTTTTTGACATCATGGGCATTGTTCAGCAAAAAACAATCTGCATTTGAATTGGCTTACTTCTGGGGAATTGCAGGAGCGACTCAAGCGATACTAACTCCGGACTTAAGTGGTCTCTGGAATCCACTGGGTATTTTTGTTTATTTTTTTTCGCATTCCATGATCATTTTGAATGTCATCTGGATGATAGTGGTCGAGGGAATGCGCCTGCGCAAAAGTTCATTACTGAATGCGATTGTTATTACGAATGGCTTTTGCTTCATCATGACAATTGTCAATCAACTGGTGAACGGAAATTATTGGTATTTATGTGCAAAACCATTGTCTAACAGTCCATTTCTCATCGGCGAATGGCCCTTTTATCTCATTGGTATACAAATCGCCGGTATGATCATGATGGGACTGATCTATATACCCTGGTTGCCATATTTTCATCGAATGGCATTGCAGTCTGAATCTACCACAGCCTAAATTCTTTCTACATGACAACAATATTTCTGTATTTTTTCCTGGCCTTGGGTGTTTCTTTTCTATGTTCACTACTGGAATCCGTTTTGCTATCCATGAGCCGTACTTTTATCGGTGTCCTCATCAAAGATCATCCAACTGCTGGGCGAATGCTGGAAAAGCTGAAAGAAAATATTAACCGTCCTCTGGCGGCAATTTTATCGCTGAATACCATTGCCAATACCGTAGGCGCCGCCGGCGTAGGTGCTGTGACATATGATCTTCTGGGTAGTAAGTGGGTGGCCATTATGTCCGGCATTCTCACGCTTTCCATTCTTATATTTTCAGAGATTATTCCAAAAACCATTGGCGCCCATTATTGGAAAAGTTTGGCAGTACCTTCAGGTTATATGATACGCGGCATGATGGTATTGATGTACCCTTTTGTTGTGCTTCTGGAAGTGTTATCCAACTGGCTAAAGCCTAGTATAAAACAGGATTTGGTAACCAAGGAAGATGTGATTGCCATGGCGGAAATAGGTGAGGATGAAGGCACCATTGAAGAAGATGAAAGCACCATTATTGAGAATCTCTTGCGCCTGGATAATATTACTGCCGAGGAAGTCTTGACACCACGTTCTGTAGTCTATGCTCTGCAAAAAGATTTGACGGTGCGTCAGGCATTGGATGAGTATGATAATATCATTTTTTCCAGAATCCCCGTTTACGATACTGACTTGGATGATATCACGGGCTTGGTTCGGCGGGATAATTTGCTTAAGAGTAAAGCCGAAGACCAATTTGACATTACCATGGAAGAATTATCTGAACCGGTGCATGTAGTTAATGAAAAAGAATCCATTGGTCATATTCTAGATGAATTTGTCAGGCGCCGTGAACATTTATTTATCGTGAAAGATGAGTTTGGTCAATTCGAGGGTATTATTACTCTGGAAGATGCCATCGAAACATTGTTAGGTGTAGAAATCGTTGATGAAACTGATTCGGTAGTTGATATGCGCAAGTTAGCTGAAGCCAAGGGACGCTCTTAAAAATCATCCCATATTGAGAATGAAATAGATTAATCTCCCCATTTCCTCTGGGAGACAGTTAAACTAAATTAAGGGGCTATGAAGCGTGCCCTCTCTGTCTTCTCCGTATTACTTATAACACTCATTGTTTCTGCTTCAACCCTGACCACCCGCTACTATTTAACGGAACTGGACTTTATCAGCAACCAGCCAGTTCCTAAATCATTAGCAAGATTCAAAGCACATATTATTGCAAATTATAATGATGATAATAATCTTATTAAAAAACAGTCTGTAGATCAAAAGGGTGTTATAATTCAGACAGAATTATATGAATATGATTCCACAAACACATTAAAGATCAAAGATATCTACTTGTTTGTTAAACCTCTCGCTCAACGGGTGCTTTATGGTCTTGAGACAAAAGCAGTCGAATATATTGAATATATGTATGGACTTGACACAGTCAAAAACTGGATGGATCGTTTTTCTATTTTAGATTATAATGATTTATCCCAGCTCACCAATCATGCCTTCTATGATGTAAATGCATTTCAATATGGCAATGCCCGTTTTGAATATGATTCTTTTGGCCGTTTATTAAAAGAGGAGTGGATAAAGCAACCCTCCGGAAAAACAATGCGCTGGTGGGATTACTTCTTTGATTCTTTTACACAACACAAACGCATTATGGAATATGATTCAAATGGGGTAATAGTTCAGGATCTTCGCATAAACCCTGATGGTACCGAATCAATCTTCTGGTTCACAGGTTTGAAAGATTCTGTCTTTGTCAATCATACCAATCTGTCTTTTATGAATGAGAGTTTTTTGAAATGGGGAAAAGTGGTTTTGTATAAGGTTGACAATGCTGGTGTTTACGTTGATTCGGTCGAATACATATTATCAAATAGATTTCTGGAAAAAGGAAAATTTGAAACCAATATGGACCTTGATTCCATTTTACTAGACAACACCATGTACGATCTTGTATTTAAGGGTGAGGGAAAAAGTGGTAATGATGCCACAGAACGCAAAATTTTAGGTGTTACGTTTGATTTTTCTCCGCCAATTATGGATTTATCTGTCAAATCGTTCATTAATGAAGCAAAAATATCATTTGATCAGTCTGAACTGCTCACTGCTATCCGTCTTGAATGGATAGCAATTCATGATACTGCAGCAATTGTAGCTCTAGAATTTGATTCAACTGATTTGTTAATGTTTGGTTCTGGCTCATTTAAACCAGCCAATCAAAGTGATCTTCAGGATAGTGTTTTTTACCGTGTTCAAATTGTTGGAACAGACCGGTCTGGTAATATTTCATTGCCAGCGATTGTTGATTCAATCATGTTTGATATCAGTCCGCCTGTCGTTGAGTTGATATCGCCAAACCATGCAGAATTCAGAAATTTTACAACTGTTACTTTTGATCAAAATGAACCATTACAGTCTTGGAAAATTTTAATTAAATACATTGCAGGTAAACCCGATATAAATGCTCCTTACTTATTTGAAACAGATTCATCATTGTATGATGAAATGTTTGTTGAGAAGGATCTTGCAGAAGAATTTTTACTCAATGATGGTACCATGTATAGATTTGATTTATCTGCTATTGACCGCACCGGAAACATCTCCGATGTATTCACAGTGGATTCTGTGACATATGATATTACTCCGCCGCTATTAACTACAATTTACCCGGTAGCAGGTATGCATATAAATTTGACTAAAGTAACATACAGAATAAATGAACCGTTGCGAGCTGGTGAATTCCGCTGGGAGCAGACAGAGGGCACCATGGATTCATCAGCTCCGCATATTATTCCATTGATCAGGGAAGAATTACTTCGTGGCGATCATACCCGGGTGCAATTAACCAACCAGTTAGAACTCACCGATGGTTCACTTTATACATTGCTGTTCGTAGGGCAAGATTTTGCTGGAAATGAAGGTATATCACTTCCAAATGAAAACATACTTTTTGATGCAGTTCCACCTGAATTTTCACATATTCTTCCAATTTCCGGTTCAGCCCTGAACTACCAGCATGTTTCGTATACTCTTTCAGAAAAAATAGAAAAAGGAAGCATAACGTGGAACTGGACAGGAGGGGTAAAAGATGCTGTCGCTCCTCATATTGTCCAATTTATGAATGAGGAGAAAGAAGGAGTCGGGCATGATTCTTTATTGATGACGATGAACCCCACACTTGTTGATGGTGGAATTTATCGAATGGAGTTCGATGCTACAGATCGTGCTGGAAATTTTGCAGAAACGTACATAGTTGAAAATATTCTATATGATTATACAACGCCGGTTTTGACAGTGAATTATCCAACATCCATGTCCTTTTTACCAAATAAGAGTTTTACATACAATCTGTCTGAAACATTAGAAGAAGGAAAATTCATTTTAGAAAGAACAGGTGGCAAAGAAGATTCATTATCTACTCATGAGATCACATTAACAAATATTGAAAAAACAAGTGGGCTCCATTCTGATATTCAATTGGTCTCCACACCTAAAGTGGTAGAAGGTACAATTTATAAATTATCATTCATTGGAAAAGATCGAGCTAATAATTATGCTGTTCCAATTAGTATGTCTGGAATGCAATATGATTTTACCCCACCTGAATTAGCATTATTATATCTTCCTGACAGTACAGATGTTAATCACTTATATATTAATTATTATTTAAGTGAATTGTTAAAAGAAGCTTCAATAACATGGGAAAGAACAGGAGGAACTAATGATCCAAAAGGTACTCATCAGCAGTTTTTGCTTGATAGTGAGCTAGATGAAGGAACACATACAAATACACGAATACTGAATTCGCCAAATTTAATAGATGGTTCAATTTACACAATCTCGATATTTGGTAAAGATCGAGCTGAAAATAAATCCAATATAGAAAAAATTGAAAAGATTCGATATGATTTTACTGCTCCCACAATCACTCTTTCAGATCCGCAATCAAGTACGTTTGTACCCACACCAGCAATTACATATAATTTGAGTGAAGCACTCCATCAAGGTAATATTTCATTTATTCGATCTGGAGGGTCATTCGATCCATTATCACCACATATAATAGATATGAACCTTGATCTTCGTCAAAAAGGATTACATGAAAAAATTTTCCAAGATGATGGACCAGTTTTGACGGAAGGCACAATATATACGATTTCTATCTCTGGCGAAGATAGAGCAGGAAATAATGCAATAGTAGGTAATACATCAGGGGTTACATATGATGCGATACCTCCATCGCTTACAATCGAGACGCCCGATTCATCATTATTTGTCAATAATAGTCTTGTTTCATTTACTAAAAGTGAGGATTTAAAAAGCGGTACTATTATATGGTCACAAATTGGTGGAAATAGTGATCCAAGTGCACCACACTACGTTAATTTAGTTGATGCTGAATTAAAAAAGGGTACCAAAAATAATTATACACTTACCCATGCTCCTACATTAAAGGATGGTGCGATTTATAATATTTCAATTCAAGCTAAAGACTTTGCCGGTAATGAAAGCGAAAAGATGGTTATTGCTGGAGTGTTATACGATATTACATTACCCGTTCTACAGATAGTTGCACCTGGCAATAATCATTATACTCAAGGATCAGAACTCACATTTTCTCATTCAGAGGCGCTTGCGAATGGATCGCTTTCATGGGACGGTAGAAGGAAAAATGGAATTGAATTATCAACAACTTGGAACTTAAATAGTCAAATCTTGCAAAAGGGTGTATATGATTTAAATGATTATTATGAACCACAATTGGAAGATGGAGGAAATTATTCAATCAGTTATACTGCTGAAGATCTTGCAGGAAATAAAGCGCAGATAGTAGAGATTATGAATTACAAAGTTGACCGTACACCACCGGTTTTTTCAACTTTATTACCAGTCGATGATTCGTTTATAAATGAAAATCATGTTGGTTTTACATTAAATGAAGACATTGCAAGCGGAACAGTTACGTTCAAAACTGATAAGCAACAACAGATAGTTAAATTACAAGATCAAGAGTTGAATCGAGGTGAACATCCTTTACGTACATTGTTAGCGCAGCCAAGCTGGATTGATGGAGACAAATATACTATTAAATTTTTTGGTACAGATTTTGCCGGAAATGTATCGGATACTGCTACTATCAAAAATATAAATTATGATATTACACCACCCCAACTTTCTGTAGAAAGTCCGTTTGCGGAAACCTTCATCAATGAAACAACGGTACATTTTACAGTGGATGAACCTTTGTTGGAAGGACAATTAATTCTGGAGCCTATCTCTGGCTCATTGGTCATAGAAAATCTATTAGAAGAGCATTTATTACAAGATGAGCATGAATTGAATTATGCGTTGAATCTAGAAGAGAAAATTCCCTATTCCATTTATATACAAGGTGTTGATAGAGCTGGTAATTCAGGAAAGTCATTACCCGTTGAAAATGTTCGATTTGATATCACTAAACCTGAATTGGTTATTATTTTTCCAATGTCTGAATCTATCGTAAATCATGATCGGGTCAGTTACAATTTAAGTGAAGATTTGCTTTCTGGTAAAATGATCTGGAAAAATGTTAGCGATCTTGATGAAACAGCAGTTAACGAAATAATTCTAATTTTAGAAGAATTGTCAGCTGGAGATCATACTAATATCACATTAAATAAAGTACCGGAATTGATTGATGGTTCATCATATATGATTAGTATGGAGGGTACCGACCTTGCTGGAAATGTAAATAATGCTGTTCCGATTACTTCATATATTTATGATTCTTCTCCACCTGTGTTTACAAACTTATCACCAGAATCAGGCTCGCTTGTTAATACTGTAGATCTTGAGTTTACAATAGATGAAGATTTAGCAAAAGGTACAATCATTTTTACCCGGACAGCCGGTGCTGTAGATGAAAAAAGTCCTCACGTCGTTAATCTGACTGGCAGCCGGCTAAAGGAAGGAGAACGCGGCGGCGTTTTGCCGAAGGCAATGTTAACACTGATAAATGGCGCTGTGTATGACATTGAATTAATAGGGGAGGATTTTGCCGGAAATGTTTCTGTTAAAACAATAATCGAAAATATTGCCTATGATGATGAACCACCTGTTGTTACTCTCAAAGCACCCGAAAATAATACATATACAAACTTCTTGGCATTGGATTATCTAATAGGAGAAGACATGGTGGCAGGTCAGATAAAAGTTAGTATTGATAAGATAAAAGAAATTGTTATCGAATTGACAGAAACACAGCTCCTGGAAGGAGAATATATACGTTTCATTCCTGATGAATTCCTCACACTGAATGATGGTGCTTCTTTTGATTTTGAATTAACAGGCAGTGATGCTGCTGGCAATCTGTCTTTACCATACATTATAAAAAATGTGAAATATGACACCACACATCCAAAAATTGATATAATTACACCTGCATCTGATGAAGCCATTAATTATTCAACTATGTCCATAAATATAAGTGAAAATTTAGCTGATGGATTTCTGTTAGTAGAACAAACAGGTGGAGTTTTAGATACTCGATTTCCGCACAAAATAACGATACTTCATCAAGAAATGAAAGGAGGTGAATATAAAAATGTAAAATTTGCCAATGGTCCCATTTTGCAAAATGGATCTATCTATACATTTGAATTTTCTGGTCAGGATTTCGCAGGAAATGAAGTACGTTCTACAAAAGTCACAAATGTTTTGTACGATATCGATCCACCAGTTGTATCATTAAGTAAACCTGTGGATGCAGAACAAATAAAAACAACAGAAGTCAGTTATCTACTTTCTGATAATTTATCTAAAGGATTAATTACGTTTCAATGGACAAGTGGGACTACTGACACTATTTCGACCCATATTGTAGAACTATATGGTTCACAATTAAGACAAGGCGCTCAAATGGACATAGATTTAAATCTTATGGATGTACTGTCTGATGGTGCGCGTTATAAAGTATCCATTCAGGGTTTTGATAAAGCGGGTAATGAATCTGAAATAGCAACAATACACAATGTCTTATATGATGTTTTACCCCCGGTTTTGACTATTTACGAACCGATAGAAGGATCAGCATTTAATGAACCAATCGTTAGTTTCGAGATGAATGAAAAATTAGCTGAAGGAATATTGACCTTTAAACAAACTGGTGGTAAAACAGATAATAATAGTCCACATGATATATTAATTCTACCACCTTTTAATGACCAAGGCCGTTTTGATGGAGTCAGATTCGCCAATGATGTTACTTTACAGGACGGCAGTGAATATTCAATAATATTTAATGCACGTGATCCAGCTGGAAATGTTTCATCACCTGTAGCAGTAGACAGTATTCTATATGATATTACTGCACCAGTTATTGAAACTATTTTACCAATTGCTGGTTCATATCTTCGCGATATGATTGTTCAATATACGATTGATGAAACGTTAATTGATGGTCGAATTGATATTATTGCAAGTAATAATCCAAATAGTACTCATTCAATATCGTTAACCGATATTCAATTAAAACCAGGTGTTCATGATGTAAATGTGTTAAATCATGTATCTTTAGTCAGTGGAACAGAGTATACCATAGAAGTTTCAGGAAAAGATCGGGCAGGTAATAATTCATCAACAAAAGAAGTTAATAAATTAGTTTATGATATTGAACCACCAATATTGAAAATTACTTCTCCAGCATTTGGTTCTAGGGTAAATCATACATTATTATCATTTAATATTGGAGAAAAACTTCAAGATTTAAAAGTAACGTGGATTGATGATAATAAAATAGCAAGTATAGTTAATTTACCTGATCGCTACTATGCTCCCGAACAATATGATCAGATAATTTTTGATAATCCTCCTACATTAATTAGTGGTATGAACTATTATATAACCTTATCGGGTACTGATATGGCGGGAAATAAAAATGAAGTTAAAGTTTATAATGTAGAATACGATGATTCACCTCCTATTTTTTCAGCTGTGAGTCCGTCCTCAGGTTCATTTATTAATAATACTAAAATTCAATTTAGTTTCAATGAGCCATTGCAATCTAGTAGGGTGTTGTGGAAAGCAATTGGTGGTGCAGTTGATCCACAAAGTCCTAGAACTATTGAATTGGTTGGCCTTGAATTAGAAACCATAATGGAATCTGCTTCAAAGTTAACGAATCAAATGGATCTCAACGATGGATCCATCTATGAAATCTCAATTGAAGGTACAGATCTTGCAGGTAACAATAATTCAACAGTCTTAGCTGAAAATATTTCCTTTGATATTTCTGCTCCTATAGCACAACTGATTTCACCTGAAAACAACTCTTATAAAAACCATGATAATCTTGATTATAAACTCGATGAAGATTTGCAATCTGGAACAATACTATGGAAACGAATTTTTGGAGCAAGTGACTCTCACATTCACACTATTGAATTATCAGGAGATCTTTTAAATGCTGGCGATCATTCAAATTCAATATTACCTGATCTTCCTCTAGTAAGCGGTACTCAATATCAGATTGAATTAAGTGGTATTGATCTTGCTGGAAATTCGACTTCAAATGCTAGTCAACGAACATTTTTTTATGATACAGAACCTCCACAGTTGACAATTGATTCTCCTAAAGAATTTACATCAATTAATCACTCCAATTTTAATTTCACAGTATCAGAACCAATTAAAAGAGGAGAAATGATATTTACAGATGAGGACGGGCTTACAAATAAACTTTTATATCGCTCACCCCATATTGGCCCACTGACAATTCCTTTGAATCTCAAAGATGGTTCAACGTATTCATTTAAATTATCGGGAATTGATTTTGCCGGTAATAATGCTGAATCGGCTGAAGTCACAGGAATTCACTATGATATAACAAAACCTGTTTTTTCAATTCAATTGCCACAGAATGGAGATTTATATGTCGGTTCAAGATTGAGTTATACGTTAAGTGAAGATATAATATCAGGATCTGCGGTCTGGTCACGAAAAGGAGGTAATCGTGATCGAAGTGCTCCACATAAAATTAATTTAAATATTGATGAGATGAAGTCCGGAAAATACAATGATCACCAGCTGTTCAATCAATCCAAATTAAATGTGAGTACAGTATATACATTAATGATGAAAGGTACAGATGCTGCTGGAAATGAAAGTTTGCCGACAACAGTACATGACATTGAATATACTCGATCACTGGATGGAAATTGGTTTTTTCAGAGTGCAATTATGACAGTCGTTTGGACATTTGAAGGAGATGCTGGGAGTGATGGCAGTAAAGGAAATTTTGCGCAGGGTATACAAATGGGTACGAAAATAAGTAACCAGGAATATGGCCGCTATGAAATTGATTTTTCATCGAAGCCGTGGACATTACGATGGACGATGGATAAAACGGAAATGAGCAGGTTCAGTATCTTTGAATTCCAGGATGAGAATCATTTACGGGTTGTGACACGCGAAAGCAAGAAGCCAAAAAATTGGGCAGATGGCGAGGTGATGATGTATGAATATCGGTAATCTATGCATTGAACAAGTGTTTCTTCTGCGGTAAATTCGCCGGCTTAATTTGAACAAGATTTAAAAGGAAATTATTACCATGGCAAAAGGAACATCATTTGCAGACAAATCCAAAAAAAAGAAAAAAATAAGTCAGACTTTTGTGAAGTATGTAAAAAGTATTAAATCAGAAAAAACTGGACACTGGCGTTTTAATGAACAGATGGTTGGTTTGAATAGTGGAGAAAACCTGGATGGCGCTTTAAAACGGATTCAGGAAGAAGCACTAGCGCTGGATTTAGTGCTGCCCAGCTTGGAAGAAGCTGTAGAGCAAACAGTTGAAGAACAGGCTGTGGATGAAGCACCAGCCCCTGAAGAAACAACTGCTGACAGTAGTAATAAAGAAGCAGCTGAAGCCGGTGAAGCTCAAGAAGAAGTTGTTGAGGAAGATACTGAAGAAGAGTCAGCCGAAACTGCTGAAGAGGTAGTTGATGAAGAACCTACGGAAGTTGACGCTGCAGATGAAAGCAACGAAGAGACTCCAGCAGCAGAAAAAGCGGAATCAGCAGAATAATAATTTTTTTGTTATTCAAATGTGAATAACAGTGTTTTTTGAAAAAGATCTGAATCATCGGAGAGGTGTCCGAGTGGCTGAAGGAGCACGCTTGGAAAGCGTGTAAACGGCAACGTTTCGCGGGTTCGAATCCCGCCCTCTCCGCAGAATTAAAAAGACATATCAGGAGGCGTGGCAGAGCGGTTGAATGCACTGGTCTTGAAAACCAGCAAGGGTTCATGCCCTTCAGAGGTTCGAATCCTCTCGCCTCCGCACTTTTACACTGCCTAACAATGTGCAGGCTAAAAAAAAAGTAGAGTATTAAAAATATGAAGCTAATCTATTCTTTACAATGTTAGAATTGATTAGCTTTTCAATATATGTCTGACCTAAAAATGCCAAATGTCCGCTTTGCTCCCAGCCCAACAGGGCAATTGCATTTAGGCAGTGCCCGCACAGCGCTATTCAATTACTTATTCGCAAAACATCATAATGGAAAATTTTATCTACGCATTGAAGACACAGATAAAGAACGCTCCAAACAAGAACATGTTGAACAAATATGTTCATCACTGGAATGGTTAGGATTGGGGTGGGATGGTGAGCCCTTATTTCAATCTACACGACTTGATAAATATCAATCTGTTGTGCAAACATTACTTGCTAATAATTCAGCTTATCGCTGTTTTTGTTCAAAAAATGTTTTGGAAGCGGATCGTGCTGGAGGCTCGTATCAATATTCGGGAACGTGCCGTAATTTGTCTGAAGATGACGTTAAACAGCATATGAATTCTGGCGAAGGTTTTGTTGTGCGTCTTCGTATACCCGAAGGTGAAACAGCTTTTGATGATTTAATTTACGGGTCTGTTCACGTTAATCATGAAGAAATTGATGATTTTATTATTGCTCGTTCAGATGGACACCCCACATATAATCTTACTGCAGTTGTTGATGACCATGATATGGATATAACGCATGTAATCCGAGGTGAAGATCATATCAGTAATACTCCCAAGCAGATTTTGATCTACAATGCGTTGGGGTATACACTCCCACGCTTTGCTCATTTACCCATGATTTTAGGCCCGGATAAGAAACGCCTGAGCAAACGTCATGGTGCGTCCGGTGTGCAGCAATTCAAAGATGATGGCTATTTGCCAGACGCCTTGTTGAATTACTTGGTTCTGCTCGGATGGAATTCAGGATCGGAACAGGAAATATTTACCTTGGATGAAATAATCGCTTTATTTGATATGAGCCAAGTTCACAAAAAGGGTGCCGTGTATGATGAACAAAAACTTTCCTGGATCAGTGGCCAGCATATGATGAGACTGGGAACGGCCAAGATTCTGGAAGGTATCTATGAAATTGATGAAACATGGGGTAAAGGTTTTGAAATTCATTATTTATATGCGGTGCTGGAGCAATTAAAACAACGCTCAAAATCATTACGGGATTTTATTGAGCAATCGGCATATTATTTCAGCGATCCTGAATCGTATAATGAAAAATCAGCGCATAAGCACTGGAAGGATGAGGCTACAAACCAGTTTATCAAAGACTATAAAAATTGTTTAGAAGCAGTCGAGCAGTGGGATACAGAAGAAGTTGAAGCATCCTTGAGAAAAACAGCAGAGGAAAATGATATATCCGCTGGGAAATTAATACATCCAACACGTCTGGCATTGAGCGGTTTGCCGAGCGGTCCATCATTATTTGCCTTGATGGCATTGCTGGGCAAGGATGTGAGCATCCGCAGATTAAACAAAGCATTAGAAATATTTCCTCTTAAATCATGAATGTAAAAAAGCACCGCCATTTTATTCAGCGTATTATCGATGAAGATAATGCAACAGGAAAATTTGACAATCGTGTGCACACACGCTTTCCACCTGAACCGAATGGGCATCTGCACATCGGCCATGCCAAAGCCATTTGCCTTGACTTTGGTATAGCCCATGAATATGGCGGTAAATGCAATCTGCGTTTTGATGATACGAATCCAATTGCAGAAGAAGAGGAATTCGTCGACGCGATTAAGGAAGATGTACGCTGGTTAGGGTTTGAATGGGATAATTTATGTTTTGCATCAGACTATTTTCAGCAGATGTATGATTTTGCGGTTCAATTGATTGAACAAGGTGATGCTTTTATTTGTGACCTGACGGCCGATGAGATCCGAAAAACTAGAGGAACTTTGACAGAACCTGGAAAAGAGAGTCAGTATCGAGAACGAACAATAGAGGTAAATTTAGATCTGTTTAAACGCATGAGGCTTGGTGAATTTCCAGATGGCAGTCGAACACTGCGTGCAAAAATAGATATGGCACATCCTAACTTGAATATGCGTGATCCGGTGATCTATCGTATTCTTCACGCGACTCATCATAATACGGGTGATAATTGGTGTGTTTATCCCATGTATGATTGGGCACATGGACTAGAAGATTCCATCGAAGGAGTAACGCATTCCTTATGTTCCATTGAATTTGAAGACCATCGACTACTTTATGATTGGTATTTGGATAAATTAAGTGTCTATCATCCACAGCAAATCGAATTCGCCAGGCTGAATTTGAGTTATACTATCATGTCTAAACGGAAGCTGAAACAATTAGTAGATGGCGGCCATGTAAGTGATTGGGATGATCCCAGGATGCCCACATTATCAGGTATGCGCAGAAGAGGGTTTACACCACAATCAATTCGTGATTTCATGGATGAAGTGGGAATTGCCAAACGCGAAAATGTGATGGAGATTGAGAAACTGGAAGCCATTTTACGTGGTGACTTGAACAAACGAGCTCAGCGTAGAATGGCGGTATTAAATCCATTAAAAGTAATTATAAAAAATTATCCGGAAAATGAATCAGAAGAACTAGAAGCGGTCAATAACCCGGAAGATGATTCTGCTGGCAGCAGAAAAGTTCCCTTTGGACGTGAATTATATATTGAGAGTGATGATTTCATGGAGGATCCACCCAAAAAGTTTTTCCGTATGGCGCCGGGAAGGGAAGTGCGTTTACGTTATGCGTATTTTATTACCTGCAATAAAGTCATAAAGGATGACCAGGGAAATGTTATTGAACTGCATTGTACATATGATCCCGAGACGAAAGGCGGTTCAGCTCCGGATGGCAGGAAAGTAAAAGCAACAATTCATTGGGTATCTGCGAAAGATGCCATGGATACTGAAGTCCGTTTATATGATAGATTATTTACCGTACCTGACCCAGCTGCTGCAGATAACTTCTTGGATGAATTCAATCCTGATTCATTGACAGTATTAAGTCATTGTAAAATTGAACCATCCTTGCTTGAAGCTGAAATTGGTGAACAAATTCAGTTTGAACGCTTAGGTTATTTTTGTAAGGACACTGATTCAACAACTGAAACTTCGGTATTTAACCGTATTGTACCGTTAAGGAACACGAGGGCAAAGTTGGAAAAACAACAGCAAGGTCAGAAAAATTAGCATTGGCAAAAGGGAAAAAATCCACCTAATTTGGCAACATATGCGGAAGCCCATTCAAACTATAATTTCGGTTATTTTTTTGTTCTCTGCACTCGAGGCGGGACCATCCGTTTATTTATATATCATCAAATTTGATAACGTAACCCAGGAATCATCTATCGATTGGCTCGGGGATGGCTTTGTTAATATGCTCAATGCCAAGCTGGTGGATGTATCAAAATTGCGTTTAAAAGGACAGGATGATTTGGAAGGGATTATGAACAATCGTTCGCTCCTGCTGCATCAACCCCGAGGATCCAGAAATTTTCTTTTACTCGGAAAATATGAGCGTAAACTAGATAATGTAAAAGTTAGCTTGCAATTAATTGATATTGCCACATGGGAAGAAGCGGATCGCCGCAAAATAAGCGGGAATTATAATGAAATTTCTGATTTAAATATGAAATTGACAGCAACTGTCGAAACCATGTTGACAGCATTTATTCCCATAGATAAAAAGAAAAAATCAATTTATCCTGAATTCACTATCGATAAACCAGACTCTAAAAAATCTACTATTTTTACAAATTCAAAAGATGTCAGTAGAAATATAGATACAGCTATTGATGAATTGGAAAAAAGTATGGATTTAGTTATTGGAGCCAGAGGTCTTGACTCCAAGTATGAAACTTTAAAGAAAGGTGAAGAATGGGTTTTGGAATTGGGTAGCAGCTCTCAACCAAGCTATAATCCAGAAAATGATGCTTATACATTGATGCTCATGGATGTTCTGGATGACCTCATGGCCAGTCCATACAACATTGTTATAAAGAAACCGAAGTTTGAATATGATGAAGACAATGCGAAAAGAATGCACGTCAGTATCAAAATAGAATATTCTCTAAAAGACCATGTTATTGCTGACATGCTCAAATCTTTGCCTTATACAGGATTAAAGCAAGACGGCTCCCTGATGATATTTGATTTCAATAAGGAAAAGTTCAATTTTTCTGATGCATTGCACGAAAAAATCCGTTTTGGCAAATACAGGGCAATACCTGTTATTTCATTTTTAGATGAATCAAATGCACCTGCAGTGTTGATTGTAGACACCCCAGAAGCAGCCATCCATCAGCTTGAATCAAGAAATGTCCATTATGTCACTGATCATAAATTTTCACCCCTTATTGAGTTTATGATTGGGGGATGGGCGCTACAGGTGGCCATGGAATCGGTGAAAATACCGGTAACATATACGTTTAGCTTACCTATAACAACTGCTGATAGTATTCGCAGAGTGAGTCTGAAATTCGTTCCAGAAACAGAGCTTGCATCATATTTGTATTCTATCCTTTAAGTAAACGTATATTATTACCCGTTTAATTAATAAATCTCCTTGTGTAGTTAGTACCTAGTTCAGTTAAGTAGAAAAATGATTAAGAAACTTTTTTTATTAAGTCTCATGTGCGGGGCTATGCTCTATGCAGATCCATTATCGGGTACTGCATTACCAAATTTGTCCATCAAATTGATGGATGGCGGACATACTTCTTTAGATGAATTATTGAAGGAAGGTCCTGTTTTGATTGATTTCTGGGCTACATGGTGCGCTCCATGTAAAAAAGCAATGGTATTTTTAGATAAATACCACCAAAAATACGAGGATAAAGGATTCAAGGTTGTTTGTATCAGTACGGATTCACCCAAGAGTATGTCCAGGGTGAAAAGCTACATTCGTAGTAAAAAACATAAATTTATTGTTGGCCTGGATCCCAACCAGCAGATAGCACAAAAAATGAATGCATTATTGCTCCCAACTTCATTGATCATTAATCAAAAAAGGGAAGTCGTGTGGATTCATCAAGGATATCTTCCCGGTGATGAGATCGAGATAGAAAAACAGATTCGCCTTTCTCTCAATCTAGAAGCAGAGAAATCTGAATGAAAAAACTATCGTTCATACTTTTATTTTCAATTTTATTTTCCCAAGTCTCATTTAATGGGAATACTGAAACACGGATTGGTGAAAGTAGAACCGGTTTTTATTATAATGAAACCTTGATCAACACTCACCTGCAATACGGTGATTTTAACAATTGGCTGCAGTTTGAGTTTAGTGACCCTCCTGAATTAGGGCGTTCATTGAATGGCTTACGCAAGCTTCGCCTGGAATATAATCGTGGTGATTTGGCAATAAATTTGGGGGATCTGTATGAGATATGGGGTAGAGGTATCGTTCTTAATTCAATCGATGATCAGCCGCTTGATCGTGACACTGGTATTCGTGGGATAAGTATTAACTACAATGCTCATCCTTTCGAAATGCAGTTTATTACAGGTCGATCTACATTTGTTCAAAGCACGATATATGCTCCCGGTTTCAACAACCGCTTTCATAATTATTCGACATCTTACAATCTCTATGGTATAGATTTAAATTATACATTAGGTAATCATTTATTAGGTACATCTTTTTTGCAATCTAAAGAAGATCATCCTGATGCTTTGGCGGACACACTTGATCTGAAAAATCAGCTAATGAGTACACATTATACTTTTAACAATACAATTTATGATTTCTATTTAGAGTATATAATGAATCGTTCATTTGAGTTCAATAAAGAAGATGAATATTATCAGCAGCATGTTGATGGACGTGGTTTTTACGGAAATGTGAGTTTATACCTGGATCTATTCTCATTGAATATTGAATATATCAATTATCAATTTGGAACGCTTGACCCTTTAAACCGTTGGGATCCGGTGTCGAATTATGGACTCTTTCAGCCGTACCAAAATCCGCCAATAGCGATGAATATTCATGAAAATGTGCTCATGAATAGAATCTCACATCAATCAGATTACAATAATGAAGTAGGGTATAAAATCGAAATTATGGGTATGTTTACAGACTGGATTGACTTTTTTGGAGTGTATTCAATATCGAGCCGATCCATATCATGGGTAATGAGTTCGGAAGATTTTTCATGGATGAAAAATGGAGATCCTTCTTACTTACCCATTTTAGATAAAGCAGCGACACCATTTCGTGATATATATGGAGAATTAACTTTCTATTTATTTGATGGTAAAATACATTTGAAAACAGGATATGCAGATAGTTATGATGTAACGGAAATAACTTCAAACATTAAGACGGACACCTCAAGTTCGTTGTATTATATGCTTACATCAGGCCAAACGCTACCACTGCATGTTAGTTATGCAATGGGAGGTGGTTGGAGTATAAATTTAAAATTAGAAAGCCAAAAATTGAGAAAAGGCTTTGGTAGAATTGATAAGTTGAATGGTGCAACGGTTGTTGATACGTTTTACAGTGATTTTTATAATGATTCAAACAATAATGGATTTCCAGATCAGGATGAATTTTTAGATTTTGAAACAAATCGTTTTATCAGCATCAGCATTGGCAAATCGCCCTATTGGTCTGTGGCATTGACAATGGATCAAACAAATATTACAGAAGCAGGTAGCGATAACAGTCATCATGAAAATCCCTTGGAAACTTTTTTGGGAGTTGATCAATCAAAGAATTGGATTAACCTTGAAGTGATATACAATTTGACTCCTTCTATGCGTTTATCATTATTATACGGCTCCTTAAAAGGTGGATTGATATGTACGAATGGAGTATGTAGAATCATTGAACCATTTGATGATGGTTTTAAATTAGGGCTGACTACAGTTTTTTAACTAAATATGGTAAATTTACTTTCTTTAATCGAATAGGAATCAGCATGATAAAAGCAATATTCTACTCAATCTTGATCGCATCATTTCTGCAAGGTGCTTCTAAAAAAGCATTGAGCGAACTCTTTACCTCAACGACTTGAGGACCCTGTGCTGCTGCGGAGCAACAGCTAGACAATTTTACAAACCCTAATCATTCCACATATGTAGGAGATGATATAGTCGCTAATTGGGTACAAGTCCGATACCACGTCTGGTGGCCCGGTGCAGGAAATGACCCGTTTTATTTATATAATACTTCATTAAACCAGACTCGTAATAGTTACTATGGCAATAATTTTACACCACACATGTTTACAGGTGGAGGTGATTCAGGATCTGGATCAACTACTTGGCAAGCAAATGCGTTAAATATGATTGGTGAGGATACTCCTATAACCATAGAAATAAACGGAAGCATTTTTGGCAGTGATGTGGATGTTAGTGTGCTTATCTCCAGTGACTTAGATCTTTCATCTGTAAATACCCGATTGATTGTTGCAGCTACTATGGATTCAGTTTATTATGCAGGTCCAAACGGTCTCCAGCATCACCATGCAGTGATTATTGAATATTTAACAGCAGATAATACGGGGGATGCTATTATTCTTGACGGCAATAATAACATCCAAATAAATTATTTTTGGACCATGGATTCAAATTGGCCAAACAACAGTACTGTTACCTGGGATATTAGCAACTTGAATATTGTAGCATTTGTGCAAAATTATTCAACGAAAGAAGTAATTCAGGCAGAACTATCAAAGGCATCTGAATTATCATCAGATGTAATGGTAAATCCAATTATGCTTCCGGAAAATTCTGAATCAACGGGTCCCTTTGACGTGGAACTGGAAGTGACTGATCAGACGGGTACATATACCGGCGAGAAGTGGTTTCATTATGAAGTGAATTCCGTGGAAGATTCAGTATTACTCTCCAATATATCAGATGATCTTTGGGAAGGGACTATTCCAGAGTTTAGTGGAATTACCGGTACAACAACTATGAATTACTGGATGACAATGTATAATGCGTCAGGCGATGTAATCAATTGGCCTTCAGGTACATCAGGATATTACTCACTTATCTTCGGGCCTGATACAACTAACCCTGTAGTGCGTGGTTTAAGCACTCTTTATGATGTTCATTATTTAAATCCATGTTTTCAACAACTTGTTGAAATTGATTCAGTATATGATGATCGCTTTAACACAACGCCACCCATACTGCATTGGACTGCAGGTTTAAATGAAGAACAAACAATGATGATGACAGTCACTGATACAGTTTTTTCTGGTGGTTTGCTTATTTACAGTTGGGAAGGAAATTTAAGTCAAACGGAAAATAATGCTGGCGATACAACTTATTACTGGATTACCGTTGAGGATGGCAGTGCGGCTCACAATGAGGCATTTTCAGAAATAAAATATTTTATAACTGGACAAAAACAAATTATTGGTCATTGGGATATACTTGATCCGTTCTCAAATTTGTCTGATATTGCAAATTGGACTCCCTTTAATGAAGTCATGATTCAGGAAGGATTTGGGTGGGATCAGTTTTTAATAGAGAATATTAATTCTTCGGAAGGTGATTATGATGAAATGACATTTGATATTCCCATTGATCTGTCTGATTTTACCCAAGCATGGTTAATGATACCTATGGCGTATAATTTTCATGATGACTCCAATATTGGAAATGTTGAGATATCTACGGATAATGAAAACTGGCAGATTATTGAGAGCTTCAGCGGATATGCGAATCCATATGTACGTAATTTGGATTTGGAATCATTTGTTGGACAATCAACTGTATATGTGAAATTATCAGTAGAAAGGAATCAGGCATTGATTGAGTGGTTGTTTGATGACATCGTTTTACACTCTGATGTATCATTGCTGAGTAATTCTAATGATGATATTTTACCAAATCAAACTGCTTTGATCACAAATTATCCAAACCCATTCAATCCTGTAACAGAATTCAGTTATACAGTTGAATCAACTGGCTTAACTACAGTTTCTATCTTTGATATTTCAGGTAGAGAGCTCGAAACGATTGTGAATGAGGTAAAAAGACCTGGTTCTTATATAACCAAATGGGATGGAAGCAGCTATGCTTCAGGTGTGTATTTCTACAGACTAATTACACCAAATTCTACAATTAACGGCAAAATGTTAATGCTTAAATAAATGGTAGAAAGAACCAATATAATTCTCTAAAATCGCATCATCATTTAGGTAGGAATTCAAGGGAAAAACTAATGAATAAGTCAATATTTTATTTTCTTATTATTGCTTCATTCTTACAAGGTGCCTCTAAAAAAGCATTAAGTGAATTAATCACGTCCACTACCTGAGGACCCTGTGCTGCTGCGGAGCAACAGCTAGATAATTTTACAGACCCTGATCATTCCACATATGTAGGAGATGATGCAGCAGCTAACTGGTGTCAAATTAGATACCATGTTTGGTGGCCGGGTGCTGGAAATGACCCGTTTTACTTATATAATACAGCATTGAACCAGGCTCGTAATGATTATTACGGCAATAATTATACGCCGCATATGTTTACCGGTGGCGGTGATTCTGGTTCTAGTTCTTCTTCTTGGCGCTCAAATGCCCTTGCCATGATTGGTGAAGAAACACCCGTCACGTTAGAATTGAATGGTGGAATAGATGGCTTCGAAGTGGATGTCAGTGTGCTTGTTTCCAGTGAATCTAATCTTTCTTCTGCCAATACAGTGTTGATAGTTGCCGCTACCATGGATTCAGTTTATTATGCAGGTCCCAACGGCTTGCTGCATCACCATGGAGTGATCATTGAATATTTAACAGCAACAAATACGGGTGATGCAATTGTTTTGGATGGCACCAATGATGTGCAAATGAATTATGAATGGACGATGGACTCAAACTGGCCAAATAACAGTACTGTAACCTGGGATATCAGTAATCTGAATATTGTAGCCTTTGTACAGGATTATTCTTCAAAAGATGTTTATCAAGCAGAAGAAGGCCGTGTCAATGAAATGAACAATGATACGGATGAAGATGGTGTTGTCAATTCAGAAGATAATTGTCCGGACACGTATAATCCGGATCAAGCAGATATTGATAGTGATGGTGCAGGTGATGCCTGTGATGCCTGTGATAATGTAAATGTTTACGTTGTAGGTAATATTAATGGGGATGTTGAAGATTCTGCTCCTGTTATTGATGTAATTGATGTTTTGTATCTATTAGACCTGATACTGGCTGATGACTATCCAGGCTGCACAGGTGAAGTTGCCGATTTTACAGGTGATGGTATTGTGAATTATTTGGATGCCATTTTCCTGGCCCAATATATTTTAAATCCAGACGGCCTCAATTCCAGCGGATATGATGGTGGAGAAGGTCGAGTTGAATTAAGCAAATCAGATGAAAGCACGATAATCTCATTGTCCAATAATTTACAAATCAGCGGCTTCCAGATTGATTTGGATGTAGATGCTGCGGTAGCCCTGGATCAATTAATCCTACCTAATGGCTGGGTAATCAAGTCACATCAAAATGATGATCGTTTAAGGATTGTTGGTATAGACCTTACCGGACAAAATGCACAATATGACATTCAGCTCACCATTCCAGGGAATGTAAATGCTATTGCTGAGATAAATGCATGTTGTCCCACAGGCCAACAAATAAATTTTGGAGAAACATCAGCACCTGAGCGCATAGAGATTCCACAAAAAGTGAGTTTGGGTCAATTATATCCGAATCCATTCAATCCGGAAGTTTCAATACTGATCACGTTGCCTCATGAAATGTCGATCCAGGTTTTGATTTACGACGTAAAGGGTAGACTAGTGGAAACTCTACTGAATAACGATCATATGACTGCCGGCAGCCACGTGATAAAATGGAATGCTGAAACATTTGCATCGGGAATTTATTTCGTACGTGTACAAACGCCTTTGGGTACAAATGTCCGCAAAGCGTATTTAGTAAAATAATTCTCGGAAAACATTTTCAGAGTTCATAGTAGGGGGCATAAATTTGCCCCTTCTTTTTTTGATAATGATGTCATTGGGGCGTCGTCTAATGGCAGGACACCAGGTTCTGGCTCTGGCAGTTGGGGTTCGAATCCCTGCGCCCCAGCATAAAATAAAATTATATGCGCCCGTAGCTCAATTGGATAGAGTGTCTGGCTACGGACCAGAAGGTTGAGGGTTCGAGTCCTTCCGGGCGTACTCATTTTCTCCGCGACCGGCGGATACGATGAGCAAGCCATTTATTTTAAAACATTAAAAGAGCTGGCCTGTCGTAACAAAGTGAAGACGGGCCCGTTCGTCTAGTGGTTAGGACTCAGGATTCTCATTCCTGCAACAGGGGTTCGATCCCCCTACGGGCTACATCATCTATTGTGCCATCTTTCACTTTACGAGAGAATTTTTGTTATATAATATTATATATAATGATATACTTATTTATGAGATTGATTCACATCCACTGCAAATTATATATTATGTAGTCGGATTATATCCCCAGAGCTAAGGGGGTTGACGGATAAGTACGTTAAAATGAAAATCGTATTGAGGTAACTATGCAAGAAATTCCTGCAAATACACCAAAATTTTCTTTCAACCTTTCATGGTTGATGATTGCTTTACTGATATTCATCATGCCTTTTCCCAACCTGTATGCCCAAGATGAAGATTATGAAGATCCAACTGAAGTATTCTGGGGTGATGATGAGGAGGGAGATTTTTATGATGGAGATGATGTATTTTATGAAGATGACGAATTTTATGAAGAGGATGACGAATTTTATGACGAAGATGAATATTATGAGGATGATACATCAGACTTTTATGAAGATGACGAATATTATGAAGATGATGAATATTATGAAGATGAGGAGGACCTTTCCGAAACTGAATTAGCCGATACAGCCACGCGTATGGGGTATTCAATGAGTATCTCGGGTGCTTCTCCTGGATTTGTAAATAATCCCCTCAATACGTATAACAGCAACCCGCAGGCTAATTTCCGATTGAGCGTTGAGTTTCCTTTGCTCATGCAGTTGATGGGTGTACGTTTTCGCTTTGGAGCAGAAATCGGCAATTTCGGGTTTGAGAATTATTTACCTGTTAGCGGAAAATATTCAGGTATGACGGCAATGGGTTTACTGGCCTTTCCGGCGGGTCCTGGCAAGGTAAAACTGGGTGCTGGTCTCATCGGCAACACATTTGGAATCAGTGCGGAAATGACTTACGGTTTCTCTTTAGGCAATACTCTGGAATTACGTGCTGGTGTTCGCTCAACAACAGCCTGGAATGTAACAGATGACAAAAGTAATGAACTTGGAACTATCAGTTGGTTGGATGGCCTCATCATGTTAGGGTTCAACCTCTAAATTATATACACCTCGGAAATGAAATTGTTTTCAAAAATAATTTATCCTTTAATCAGTATAATTTTACTGACAACTCATTTGTACAGTGCGAACGGAGATAATATTACGACTGCTATATCGAATAATGGCTTATATCAAAAAAACGGCTATATGAACTCCCATACAACGGGGTTTACTTTTACAATATCTATTTCTGGTGATGATCAAACAACATATTCAAATGGGATTTATTTGCCGTATGTTATTTTCAATAGTGGTGCTGCAACACTTATTAACAGTAATACATCATTTATAGCATTAGGAGCAAGCCCATCATCCGTTTCTGTTACTGTATCAGATGATAATCTTGAAAACAGTACCGGTTGGCCTGGGAATGGTGGTACAGTGGATTTTCAAGTCAGATTTCTTGATGCTAGTTTTGGTAACGAGATTTATCATGATGTTACATTATCTGGTAGTGCAACAGAACTTAACATAGACCAGTCATTTAGTAATTGGGGTATCCAGGACCCAGGTACAAACGAGTATACAAAAAATTCAAATTTTAGAATATATGTGAATGAATCTGTTGATTCACTTCATGTTAATTGGGCTGGTGATGATGGTTCTTCTCAAAGTGAAGTTATTAGTCAATCTATCAATTCAAGTGGATATACTACTATCACAGGTGGTATAACGCTGACTGAAGGTGTTACATATTCTATAACTAGTCAATTATTTGATAATGCACATAATAGAGCAGCAGATGTTAATTCGAATGTTGGTGTAGATTTTACAAACCCGTCTATTTCGAGCTTGTCTAGTTCTGAATCGCCTGGTACATACAAAATTGGTGACGACATAGATTTTAAAATCACTTTTAATGATTATGTTCTTCCTACCGACGGTTTACTTACTGCCACGTTCAATACAACCAATACTGCTACCGCTACAACAGCATCGGATAATTGGTCTATAAATTCCAGTTATGCTACTGAATGGTCTGGAAGCTTTACAGTTCAGGAGGGCGATAATGTAGCTAATTTATCCGTTTCACAAGTTACAATGAGTGGCGGGACATTATATGATAAGACTCAAACAACGTCGACTATTAATACTGCAAATTTTTTAACAATGCCTGTTACTTCATTTACAACAAATATCAATGATGGTGTTTCGTTGGAACTTGATGGCATAAGACCCACAATAACGAGTGTTACATCTTCATCTCCTGATGGAAGTTATAGCGAGGGTGAAGTAATATCATTAACTGTGAATTTTTCTGAAAATGTCACCTTGAGTACTGGAAATCTACAAGTTACCTTGGAAACTGGAGATACTGATAATACACTTGATATAGCTGCCGTTGATATTGTTTCTACTTCAAATGCAATTGGGACTTATACTGTCCAATCAGGTGATGAGTCCAGTGATTTATCTGTTAAAAGTGTAGCATTGACAGGAGGAGGTTCATTGACTGATGCAGCTGGGAATGCATTGACCTCGTTTGCTATTGCAACTAATTTGGATGACGCTCATGCCTTTTTACTGGAAACAACTGCACCGGTAATCGGTACGATTACATCTACTACAGCTGATGGTACCTATGGAATTGGCACTGATGTGAGTGTTACTATTAGTTTTACAAATGGGAGTGGTGGTTCAAATGAAAATGTAACTTTAAGCGCAGGAAGTTTGGATATTACGTTGGAGACGGGTACTACTGACCGTACTGCTTCTGATGCTTCAATTTCCAGTGAAAATACGGCTACATTTACTTATACGGTCCAGGAAGATGATGCCAGTTCAGACCTTGCTGTTTCTGCTGTGGCAGTTACTGGCGGAACAATTTCAGATGCGGCTGGGAATGCATTAAGCTCCGCTCCGTCAATTCCAGCTGGCGGTAATTTAAGCGATGCATCTGATATTATGATTGAAGCGACACGTCCAACTATAACATCAATGACAACTACTACTGCTGATGGTACCTATAAAGTAGGGGATGATGTTAATATCACTCTGCAATTCAGCGAAGCTGTTACATTAGCAGGCGGTACTCTTGATGTTATTCTTGAAACTGGTTCTACAGATCAAACACTCAATATAGCTGCCTTTACAAATTCAAATTCAGCGTCAGCAACCTTTACTGTACAGGCTGGGGATACAACAAATTTATTAACCATGAGCAGTATTGCATTAGCGACAGGTGCAACACTTAAAGATGTTGTAAGTAATAATCCAAATGATTTGACAAATTTTACTCCCGCCACTTTGCTTGAAGCAGCTTACAATATTGTAATTGACGGCAATGTGCCAACAATAAGCAAAGTTACTTCTACAACGACTGACGGTTCATATGGTGTGGGTGATGCTGTAAATGTAACTGTATATTTTAGTGAAGCAGTAACATTAGCAGGAGGAAATTTAGTTGTTACACTTGAAACCGGTACAACAGATCAAACTGTTACAATTTCCTCTATTTCTGCTGCGGGATCCGCTTCGGGTACATATACTGTTCAAACTGGAGATGAAAGCTCTGATCTAGCAGTAAAGTCAATTGCCCTTTCAGCTGGCAGCATTACTGATGCGAACAGCAATACCATGGCAGATTTTTCTGTTCCTGCCAGCAATGATATCAACGATTTTAAAGCACTAGTCATTGACGGCACTGCTCCGACTGCTTTCACTACAGGCACCGCAACGACAGTTGCTTCAGTAAGTACATTTGTTGTATCAGGCTATTGGAATGAAAATAATACAGACGTGGATATTACAGTACCTATAGACAGTGATAACAGCCTGGTGGGAGGAACTGTACAAGTTCAAGCAAAAGTAGATGCAAATATTTATGTAAACGTTGGCGCGGCTGAAACAATACAGACTTCTGATGTGAGCAATGGCACACTGGATGTCCGTATCGATAAATCAGCATCAGGCAATACCGACATTGAGGAATTGACCGGTTTTGACAATGGCGGTGTAATCACGTTTAATTCGATCATTACTGATCTTGCTGGGAACAGTATCACAGGTACTGCCAGTACCACCACCCTCACGGTAGATACCATTGCAGCCACTGTTACTGGCATAACATCATCAACAGACAACGGTATATACAACACCGGTGATATAATTGCCGTAGATATATCCTTTGATGATAATATAACCCTAACCACTGGTGGTTCATTTGTTATAACTATGGAATCAGGATCGGTCGATAATTCCATATCAATTACTTCTTTAACAAATTCAAATTCAGCAACAGCAAACTATACTGTTCAAAGCGGTGACAGCAATGCGGATCTGTATGTAAAAACGCTGTCTGTAACAGGAGGTTATTTGATAGATGCGGCGGGTAATCCTATGTCCGGAGCTGATTTAAATTCCTCCACAAATATGGATACTCCTAAAGATATTGAAATTGATGGTATTGACCCAACTGCTTTCACCGTTGGCAGTGTGACTACGACAAGTGGGAATGTTTATGCAGGATATTGGAACTCTACAAATACAGGAGTAGATATTGTTGTTTCGATTGCCAATGATGCCAGCTTGACAGATGGAAATGTTCAAATCCGGGGTAAAGTTAATTCTGAATCTTATGAAAATCTCGGATCAGCTGAAACGATTGCAGTTGGGGAATTGGATGACAATAAAACAATATCTATTACCGCAACGCAATTAGAAGCTTTAACAAATTTTGCTGATGATGGAATTGTTACAATTACTGCAATAATTACCGATAGAGCTACAAACTCCACAACGGGTACAGAAAGTTCAACCACTCTGACAATTGATGAAACATTACCTTCTACTTTTACTGCTTCCACTGTAAACCCCGATGGTAATGTGGAAAATGCTGGATATTATAATGGCGTCAACACGGGTATTGAAGTCAATATTCCCCTTGAATCTACAGATAACACCTTGACTGGGGGTAAGATAAGGCTGCAGGCAAAAGCAGGGGCCAATACATGGGCAAGTGTTGCTGATTTTAATACAGTGCTGGGTACGGATTTAACAGCAGGGTTTAAAACGGTTACTGTTGATTCAGGCGGTACAGACAGCACGGATTTGGATGAATTAACCGGTTTTGCTGAAAATGAAATTCTGTATTTCAAGGCAATTATCTGGGATGTAGCCGGGAATCAGCGTACCGGTAGTGAGAGTGCAACAAACATTATTGTTGATCAAACAAGACCGACAGTCAGCTCTGTTTCATCATCTTCCGACAATGGTAGTTATAAATCAGGTGAGTTTATCAATATTGACGTTTCATCTTTAGAAGTATTGAATGTAACGGATACACCCCAAATTACACTGGAAACAGGTGATACGGATGCTACGGTTGACTATTCAAGCGGAACAACTACAACAACAATTACGTTTGTGTATACGGTTGATGACAACCATACTTCATCCGATCTCGATACAAAAAATGTCAATGCTTTATCATTGAACAGCGGTACAATTTATGATGATGCCGGAAACGCATTGGTGTTGACACTACCTACACCCGGCGGCAGCGGTTCTTTGGGCGATAATAAAGATATTATAGTGGATACAGATGTGCCTACAGCAAGCATAGCATATACGGATGAACTTGTTAAAGAAAACGATATAATTAATATTACAATCACCTTTGATGCCGCCATGGCTAGTACTCCCCAAATTGCCATTGATTATGCCGGTGCGGGTGCTGATGTAGCAGCCACTAATATGTCCCAAGTGAGTACTACTGTATGGGCATATAATACTATTACAATTCCAGATGGAAACGATGGCACGGCGACAGTTTCCATTATCGGGACAGATATTGCAGAAAATGCATTAACGAACGCCAATACATCATTCCGGTCTTTGATGCGGGTAGATAATACACATCCGACATTTACATTATTGTCGCCGGACAGCGGTCAATATTTAAACCACAGA
>Ga0208336_1000074_pt1 | contig 41839 bp, 32 predicted proteins | sample DeeseametaMP0372_FD_184212 | JGI IMG/M metagenome (GOLD analysis project Ga0208336, IMG submission 184212) | Marine microbial communities from the Deep Atlantic Ocean - MP0372 (SPAdes) | ecosystem: Environmental > Aquatic > Marine > Oceanic | place: East of Porto Seguro, South Atlantic Ocean...
TCAACGGTTTCCCCGGCCGCATCCATCTCTTTAATGATGATATTTGTACCAGCACCTTCACTGTGGAAAATATTGACTGAATCTTTTTCATCCATTAATGCTTTCAAGCGTTTGCATTCTGAGTCAAAATCAATATCCATTTCAGGAATGTACACTGCATCTACATCCCATCGCTGTTGATCGATCAATAGTTCAGGCAAAAAATTGCGCTTTTTTAATCGATCATGGTATTCTTTTGCTGTATAAGCCGTAAGCCATCCGCAGTGCCGTCCCATGACTTCATGAATAATGAGTTGCCGGGAACTGGTCGTATTTTCATTGGCTATATTTTCGAAAAAGATTGCACCCTGTTCTGCTGCCGTCCAGGCACCTAAAGTCTGTGTAATGGGATAAACATCATTGTCCACTGTCTTGGGGAGGCCCACCACAGTAAGATTATAATTATTTTCTTTGAGGTAAAATGAAAGTTGAGCCGCCATGGTATTGGTATCATCCCCACCAATCGTATGTAAAATATTAATGCCATCTTTCATCAGTTGATTCGCAGCAACCTTTAGGGGGTCTTCCCCTTCTTTAATATATCTCCGTTTTATGCAGTTTTCGGCATTCGTTAGTTTGATGCGGCTGTTACCGATAGGGCTTCCACCAAACTCATATAGAATATCCGTTTTTTCCCGAACAGATGCAGGGATTTCAATTTTATTTCCTAACAATAAACCGCGATATCCATGGAGGTACCCTACAAGTTCTGCTTCTGGAGCAAGGATGTTATACGCTTCAATCAATGCGCCAATTGATGCAGACAAGCACGGGGCGATTCCCCCTGCGGTTAAAAATGCAATCTTCATGAAATTCCTAAATTATGGGTGTGAAAATTAATAAAAGATACTTTTATAAACAGATCAATTAATGCCTTATTTATTATGTTTAATTGTTTCCTTGCAAACAAAGAGATAGTCATCCTATTATGATTGATATCATTTTCTTAAATGTGCCATAAATAGGAGGTTATTATGCATAAAAGAGTTCGAATGATCCAATTCGCCATTTTTCTATTAGCTGCAGTCACCCTGATCAGCGCCAAAGAACGATTCAGCGAAGATTTATTTAAAGCATTAAAATATCGAAACATCGGTCCATTTCGTGGTGGCCGATCAGCCGCAGCGGCGGGTGTTCCCGGTAACAAATTTTTAGCTCTTTTTGGTGGCACAGGCGGGGGCGTCTGGCAAACTAAAAATGGCGGCCAGTCCTGGAAAAATCTTTCCGACGAATTTTTTGGCGGTTCTATTGGAGCAGTTGCCATCAGTGAATGGGATCCCAATGTAATCTATGTTGGTGGTGGTGAGGTTACGGTTAGGGGAAATGTTTCCCATGGAAATGGTGTATGGAAATCCACAGACGCTGGCAAAACGTGGAAACACATGGGTCTGAAAGACTCCAGGCGGATTCCAAGAATTCGTATTCATCCACGTAATCCGGACTTGGTCTATGCCGCTGCACTGGGCCACTTGTTCGGCCCCAACGAAGAACGGGGTGTTTTCCGCAGTAAAGACGGTGGTGAAACCTGGGAAAAAATTCTTTATGTGAATGATGAAGTTGGGGCCTGTGACCTCACACTCGACCCCAACAATCCCCGTATTATTTATGCGTCAACCTGGCGGATCAAACGGACGCCATACAGTCTCGAAAGCGGTGGCGAAGGCTCCGGACTTTGGAAGTCCACCGACGGCGGCGATACATGGAATGAAATCACCCAAAATAAAGGACTACCGGAAGGCATTGTGGGCATTATTGGTGTTACCGTTTCGCCATTGAATTCTGATCGGGTATGGGCATTGATCGAAAACCGAAAGGGTGGATTATTCCGTTCTGAAGATGGCGGCGAAACCTGGAAGAAAACCAGTTCCGATAATAATCTTCGCCAACGAGCATGGTACTATACGCGGGTTTATGCAGATACAGAAAATGAAGATATTGTTTATGTCCTGAATGTCTCATTCTGGCGCTCCAAAGATGGTGGTAAAACATTCAATAGAATTCGTACCCCCCACGGGGATCACCATGACCTATGGATTGACCCCCAAGATGCGAAACATCTCATTATTGCTGACGATGGTGGCGGACAAGTTTCCTTTGACGCCGGTGAAACTTGGAGTACCTATCATAACCAGCCCACATCCCAATTCTACCGTGTGGATGTAGACAATCAATTCCCCTATCGCATCTATGCCGGGCAGCAGGATAACAGTACTGTATCCATTCCATCCCGCACATCGGGGGGCAGTATAACAGAAGATGATTGGTATGCAGTTGGGGGTGGTGAAAGCGCCCACGTGGCACCCCATCCTGAAAATCCAAACATTGTTTATGCCGGGAGTTACAGCGGATTTCTGACACGCTATGACCATATTACCAAAGAGCGGCGCAACATTACTGTTTGGCCGGACAATCCAATGGGTCATGGCGTTAAAGATATGAAATACCGCTTCCAGTGGAACTTTCCCATCGAGTTTGACCCCCACGATCCGAACACCCTTTATGTGGGCTCCCAACACCTCCATAAATCCACGGATGAAGGCCAGACATGGGAAGTGATTAGTCCTGACCTCTCCACAAATACTGTAAAAATGCAGGATGAATCGGGTGGTCCCATCACCAAGGATGACACGGGCGTGGAATATTATTGCACGGTTTTTGTCATCACGCCATCACCACAAGAAAAAGGTGTGATTTGGATCGGCACCGATGATGGACGCGTTCATATTACCAAAAATGGCGGTCAATCCTGGACCGACATTACACCGAAAAATATGCCCGAATGGGGTATGGTGAATTCCATTGATCAATCGGCTCATGACCCTGCCGCAGCCTACATGGCTGTGACGCGCTATAAGTCCGATGATTTTAAACCTTATCTTTTCAAAACAAACAATTATGGTAAATCCTGGAAAATGATATCCAAGGGAATTCCAGATGATGCATTTACCCGCGTGGTACGGGAAGATCCGAAAAGAAAAGGACTCCTTTACGCCGGAACAGAAACGGGGATGTATATTTCTTTTGATGATGGAAAAAACTGGCAATCGTTTCAATTAAACCTCCCTATCGTTCCAATAACCGATCTTGCTGTTAAGGAGAATGATCTTGTTGTTGGTACCCAGGGTCGGTCATTCTGGATTTTGGATGACTTGACACCCCTCCACCAATTATCGGATAAAATTGCTAAATCTTCCTCTCACCTTTATGAGCCAAGAATCACCTACCGCATGGGTGGCGGCAGCCGTTGGGGTGGATCATCATCCGCAGGGGAAAATCCGCCCAATGGGGTTATGACCTTCTTTTATTTGAAAGATGAAATTGCCAAGGATGATACCATCACATTGGAATACATGGAAATAAATGGTGATGTAATTAAAACATTTTCAAATATAAAAGAAAAAAAGGAAAAAGCGCCAACAGTTGATTCTAAAAAAGGAATGAACCGTTTTGTTTGGGACACCCGTTATCCCGATGCGAAAAAGGTGCCCGGCGCTGTTATGTGGGGTGGTTCTCACATGGGACCCAAAGCGGTCCCCGGGGAATATAAAGTGCGCATGACCGTTAATGGAAAATCACAGACACATTCTTTTGTTATTGAAAAAGACCCACGTATTAAAACAACTCAAGGGGACTTTGAAGCACAATTCGATTTGCTTATGGATATCCGCGATCGCACTTCGGAAATCAATGAAAAAGTCTTGACGATTCGTAGTATCAAAAAGCAGGTCAATACATTAACGCGATTAATGAAGGAATCCGGGTTTAAAAAGGATGAGATTAAAGAAGCGGGCGAAGCGTTGACCAAATCACTGACGGAAATCGAAGAATCTTTGATCCAGGTTAAATCCAAAAGTGGTCAGGATCCATTGAACTATCCCATCAAGCTGGATAATAAAATTGCATCTTTAGTCCGGGTGGTGGCCGGTGTGGATGCGCGACCCACGGCACAATCATATGGTGTCTTGGATGATTTGGTTTCACAGTCCCAAGTCCATTACAAAAAATTGGACAAGGTGCTAACGGATGATCTTTTCAAATTCAATAATATGGTTAGTGATGCAGCCGTTCCGGCGGTGATGATTGTGCCGTCAGAAATGAGTAAAGAAAACTAATGTCTTTAGTTAATCGAGATTTTGTGAAATCAATTTATTAATACACCCCGCCCCCGCATCATGCGGGGGTACTCCTCTTAAAAAAGGGGAATATTAAGGGATTTCCAATATCTTTTCATGCCGACTACCCACCCCGTCCCCAGCATCCTGCAGGGTCCACCCCTCCAAGGAGGGGATTGTTGAAGAGTCACCAAAAAAACTACTTTTTCATTCGGAGATATTTTTGGGGTAGAGGATCATCTTTGGTTTCCCCATTCCACAAAATACTAATGATCCACCAACGATTATTGTCGTGAATCAACTGGATACTATTGATCCCTCGAGCAAATGGTTTTGGATCACTGGCGGAATTCCGGCTGTCGTAAGTTGAGAACACGTGGGTGATATGTCGGTATGATTCCTTCCGTCGGCCGATCTCCCTTTCGAAAAAGCCATTCCCAACCAAAAAAGGTTCCGCCCGTTTGATATATTCTTCCGGTGTCATGGCGCGGGTGTCCACTTTTCCCTCTTTTGTTTTACCCACAGAACGGAGCGTACCGGATTTGTGGAATAAATACAGAAAGCGTTCCCAATCCCGGGCTTCCCCTTTTTCGCCCGATATTACATCGTAGAGCGCTTCAATGATTGAATCCAAAGATTCAACATCTTTTGAATAATCATTCGGGTTTGCAGTTAAAATAGTGCTAATCAGGAATAATAATAAAATGGAATTCATTTTTTACCTCCTAAAGTCTTTTATGGAAATTAATCTCATTTCGGAATAAAATCCCCCTATCAATTATTATGAATAATATGAATCAAATTCTCTGGACACCCTCACAAGATCAAATTGGGGCCTCCCAAATGGATGCCTTTCGAAAACAAGTCAACGCCCGTTTTAATCTTAATCTGAACAATTACCATGATTTACATCAATGGTCAGTAACCCATATTTCTGATTTTTGGAAAGCTATCTGGGGATATATGGCGATTGAGTTTTCATCTGATTATACCCAAGTGGTGGATGACGAAACCAAAATGCCCGGAGCCAAATGGTTTGAAGGTGCCCGGTTTAATTTTGCAGAAAATTTATTAAGACTACGGTCTGATAAACCGGCCATTCATTTTAAAGGGGAAGCTCAACTAGTCCGAACATTGACATATAATGAATTATTTGCCGCAGTTGAAAAACTCACATCTGCTTTAAGAAAAATGGGTGTTCAAAAAGACGATCGTGTGGCAGGGTTTATGCCTAACATGCCCGAAACGATTATCGCCATGCTGGCTACCGCATCTATCGGAGCCATTTGGTCCTCTTCCTCTCCTGATTTTGGCATTAAAGGTGTTTTGGATAGATTTACCCAAATCGAGCCGAAAGTCCTCTTCGCCGCCAATGGCTACTTTTATAACGGAAAACCATTCGACTCTCTGGAAAAACTGAACAGCATTTTGGATCAATTGCCAACTGTAAAACAAGTTGTAGTTACGCCCTACACAGAATCACATCCTGATATTTCACCAGTAAAAAATGGCATTTTGTGGAATGACTTTCTCCATGATAATCCTGAAAAACTCGAATTTGAACAACTCCCATTCGACCATCCACTATATATTATGTATTCCAGCGGCACCACAGGCCTGCCAAAATCCATCGTTCATGGCGCCGGCGGTACATTGATTCAACATTTGAAAGAATTGCGCCTCCATGGAAATATCGCCATGGATGATACAGTGTTTTATTTCACCACTTGCGGATGGATGATGTGGAATTGGCTCGTGAGTAATTTGGCTATCGGCGCTACCATTGTCCTTTACGACGGCTCCTCTTTTTTTCCCAATCCCAATACCATGTGGGACATGGTCGACGAACTTGGGATAACCCATTTTGGTACAAGTGCCAAGTTCATAGATGCCTGTCGTCAAGAAGGCCTTTCTCCCAAGGATACCCATTCACTGGCTTCCGTAAAAACCATTTTTTCTACCGGTTCACCCCTTGTTGAAGAAAGTTTTGACTATGTCTATGAACACATCAAAACGGATGTTCAGTTATCTTCTATTTCAGGTGGTACGGATATTATATCATGCTTCGCCGGAGGCAATCCAACCTTACCCGTTCATCGTGGGGAACTCCAATGCGTTGGACTTGGCATGGATGTAGCCGCTTTCGATGATAAAGGAAATGCGTTAAAAAATGAAAAAGGTGAATTGGTTTGCCGAAAAGCATTTCCATCCATGCCTATTTATTTTTGGAATGATGCCGATGGACAAAAATATCACAATGCCTATTTTGATGAATTCCCAAGTATTTGGCACCATGGTGATTTTATAGAAGTGAATGAACATGGAGGCGTTACCATTTTTGGCAGAAGCGATGCGACCTTAAATCCCGGTGGTGTCCGAATTGGAACGGCAGAAATCTATCGTGTGGTGGACGCATTTGAAGAGGTATCGGATAGTTTGGTGGTAGGCCAATCCATCAATGGGGATGAACGAGCCATCCTGTTTGTTATGTTGAATGAAGGATCAATGTTGAATGAAGAATTAATTTCTACAATCAAAAAGTCCATCCGCTCCAATTGCACACCAAGACATGTGCCGGCCATTATTTTGCAGACAAAAGATATTCCCTACACCATTAACGGAAAAAAAGTTGAAATAGCTGTGAAGAAGATCATCCATGGAGAAGAGGTGACAAATCAAGATGCGTTGGCAAACCCCGAATCATTGGAATTGTATAAAAATATGATTGAATTACAGTAGAGACGCCTCGAAATGCGTCCTCACATATACATATAATGGATACATTCAGCCACGCCCTTTGGGGAAAAGGATTATTTGGATATCGCGGCCATCGTTGGATGGCCCTCTTTTTTGGCGCCATGCCGGATCTATTTTCATTTGGCATACTTATTATCATTCGAATCCTATCGGGAGAATTTCAACTTGGAAGTCCACCACCATCTGAGACGATTCCATGGTGGGTATATATCAATTATGATATTTCACACAGTTTTGTAAGTGCTCTTTTATGTATTGGTATTGTTTATAGATATAGAAAGGATTTGGCTTTTGCCATGCTCGGTTGGCCGTTTCATATTTTATTGGACTTTCCATTTCACTCGAATGCTTTCTTCCCCACTAAACTGCTATGGCCCATTACAGATTTTTCATTCGATGGCGTTCCATGGTCCCGCCCGGAAATATGGTTCCCGAATTTGGCGGGAATACTGATTTTATTTATTTATAGGAAATATAAATCATAATCGTAGAGACACGGCATACCGTGTCTCTACATGTTATTTCAATTAAACTGACTTAGAATATCCACCAAGTCCACCACCCGGTTGGAATAGCCCCATTCATTATCATACCAATTCAATGTCTTTACCAGGCTGCCTTCAATTACTTTTGTAAAAGGTGCATCAAATATAGACGAATGGGGGTTCCCGATAATATCAGTAGATACCACTGGTAATGTAGAATATTCAACCACATTCCGCATACTGTCACTTTGTGAAGCAGTAAAAACCGCTTCATTTATATCATCAACAGTCACATCTTTTCCCAAGCGGAGTACACTATCCACCACTGAACCATCGGGGACGGGTACTCGCATGGCAATACCGTCCAGCTTACCTTTCAATTCAGGTAATACTTTACCCACTGCTTTAGCAGCGCCAGTGGTGGTTGGAATTATATTCTCTGCCGCGGCTCGGCTTCTACGCCAATCAGAGTGAGGCACATCAGCCAATCGTTGATCATTGGTGTAGGCATGAATCGTATTGATGACACCATACTCGATGCCAAAATTATCATTCAAAATTTTAGCCATGGGAGCCAAACAATTTGTCGTACAACTGGCATTAGAAATTATTTTATGATCTGCAGTGAGTCCATCATCATTGACACCAATGACCAATGTATAATCGATTTCATCTTTAGCCGGAACTGTGAGTATAACCCGTTTTGCTCCTGCATCAATATGTTGTTGGAGCTGGACACGGGTTCTGAAAATACCCGTTGCTTCAATCACCACTTCTACGCCCAATTCTTCCCATGGGAGTTTACGTGGGTCTCGTTCAGCAACCATTCGAACTTCATTATGAGAAGTCTTCATTATATTCCCATCCAATTCAACCGTATCATTAAACCTGCCCATTACTGTATCGTATTTTAATAAATATGCCAGTACATCATTTTCTGCAATATCATTAATGGCAATGACAGAAACGTTTTTTCTATTATTCAGGATTCTGAATACAGAACGTCCAATCCGTCCAAATCCGTTAATTGCAACCTTCATCTTATGACTCCCCAAGGGATGCATAAGCATCGGCTAATTCTAAAATCCTTTTAGCAAATCCCCACCCATTATCAAACCAGCCGATTGTCTTTAACAATTTACCGGACGCAATCATGGTAGCGAGGCTGTCAAACACTAAAGTTTCACCACTGCCAATCGCATCACTGGAAACAATGGGGTCATCTGTATAACCAATGATATCTTTTAACTCATTTTCACTGGCAGCTTTAAAGGCAGCATTTACGGAAGCAACATCAGGCATATTTTCCATTTCTGTCGTGAGGTCAATACATGAACCATTTGCCACAGGGACATTCATAGCCATTCCATCCAATTTACCTTTGAATTTGGGCATAAGCTGAGAAACATAATCTGGCGCCCATGTTTCATTGGGAATAATATTTTCCACAGCTGAACGGCTTCTCCGCAGATCTGAACGCACTGCATCGGCTAACGGTTGATCCGAAGTATAGGCATGAATGGTGGTCATCATGCCTTGCTTTACACCAAAAGCATCATCCAAAACTTTTAGCATTAAAGCCAATACCTGGGTTGTTGCTGAGGTGGTAGAAATGATCTTGTCATCGGATTGGATTTCACCATCATTCAACCCTTTGATCACAATTCGGTCTACATTATCAATCGGCGGTTTAGATACTAAAACCCGATTCGCACCCGCATCCAAATGGGGTTGAAGTTCATCCCGGTGACGGTAAGCGCCGGTAGAATCGATCACAACATCTACATTATACGCATCCCAAGGGATAGTTCCCGGTGTGCCACCTGCCAGAAGACGAGCCGAATGGTCATCATATTTGAGGTAATTTCCCTCCAATGTAATTTCATTATTCATTGAACCATGAATTGAATCACGAACCAATAGATAATGCATGGCTTCTACGTCGCCAAGATCACTGATGGCTACAAAGTTGTATCGAGGATCTTTGTGGCCCAATCGAAAAATATTCCGACCAATGCGACCAAAACCAAAGAGGCCTATTCTTAAAGGATTATTCATTATGATACTTGAAAATTAGGTTCGGGGGGTTAAATAATGGTTAATAAGCTACACCAACAATGTAGAAATTAAGCACCTTCTAAATTATTTTTTAAGGAAAAAAATCCTAAAATGCTACGGGAGAAACTATGGTTTCAATATTTTCCAAACGCCAATAGTTAAAACAGGGATAACAAATATAATCCAGTAAGCCCAAGTCAATCCACCATACCCCTTGGCAATCAGTCCCACAAGACCGACTGCATTGGCAATAAATATCGAAACAATTAAAAGTACTATTCCGATGGCAGATCGCCATTGGTTTGATAATGCCGTATAGACAGATGCTATTCTTTCATTAAACCCATGAATTAAACCAACCCCAGTTTCAATAAAAGTTCCAAAGAGAACAATCTGAAAAATGAGTTTAAACCAGTCCCAACCAATTTTGTCTAATACAGCATTTACAGGGACAGATGCATTTAATACATTTGGATATTGGCTCAGCATGGCAAAAAACATAAATACAGCCGGAATCATGCCAATGGCACCCGCGACTATCCCAGATATGATTGCTTCTTTACGGGTTTCAATATGACGGACACAAAATAGAATGGCGGGGACCAGACCGATATTATAGGCTGCATATTTAATACCGCCCATTGTCCAACTAATATCAGATGGTTGCTGATTAAAACTGGATCCAATGGCATCTCCATAAAGGAAATACACGACCAAAAACATTATGGCAAAAACACCGTATAAAATAATGGACCAAAAGGAGAGCAATTTTTCAATCAATGTGGTCCCAAAGAAAACAATCACGCCTACCAAGGTCATCATAAGAATAATGCCCATCAAATTTGAAATACCAAACATTTCATGGATGATTTCCCCGGAGGCCGATCCCATGACGGATACAACCAATATTAATCCAACCAGATAAAGTACTTCATAACTAATCCAGGCTTTCCCTAATAACCCCTGGATGAAAGATCGATATTCATAATGTCTTTCTCTCCGAGCTAATTCAAAACAAATGGCCAGAACAATACTCCATATAATTGTGGCAACACCCATATTAACTAAACCCGCCACAGGGCCAGCGGTCAGAAAGAATTCAACCAATTCCCGGCCCGTGCCATATCCGCCTCCAATTATCAAGGACTGAAAAATAAAGCCGGGGAGTAAATATTTTTGAAAAAATGTACTATTCATTTGAATATTTCTCTTATGATATCTAATATGGCGCCACATCCATCAATCAAAGGGTCAATACAAGGTAGACCCGTTTCCATTTGCAAGTTATTGAGGTACTTTTCACGTTTATCTGTGGGCAAACCGGAAGTATTAATACTGATGCCAACACAAGAAATGTCAGGATTGGTACGCTGTCCAAGTTGGTTGTGCATCTCTATACATTCCCCGATGGATGGGAGTGGATAATGTTCCCAACCAGACATCACTTTACGTGTAGCATCGTGGCAAACCACAAAAGCATCCGGTTGTGATCCGTGAAGCAAACCAAGACTTACTCCGGAATACCCCGGATGGAATAAGGTCCCCTGCCCTTCAATCACATCCCAATGATCTGCCGTATTATCAGGGGAAAGCATTTCTGCTGCGCCAGAAATAAAATCTGCTTTTATGGCATCAATGGGGATGCCTGCGCCTACTATTATAATGCCCGTCTGTCCGGTTGCCCGAAAGGTAGAGTTCATACCCGCTTTACGCATGGATTTATCCAATGCCAGGGCTGTATATTTCTTGCCGACTGCACAGTCTGTTCCAACCGTTAAAAGGCGCTTACCTAAACGTTTCATACCTGTACCCACCGGCAGATTTTTTGGCGGTACGCGGATGTCAATTAATCGCGAATCAGATTGACTTGCAGCTTCAACAACTTTTGGATAGTCTTTTAGCTTCAGATGCAGACCATTTACAATATCAAGCCCTTGATGGGCCGCATCCGTAATGACGTTCCACCAATTATCCGGAATGATGCCTCCGATCGGTGCCACACCAATAATTAAACTACGCACACCCTGGGATACAGCCTCATCTACTGTCATATCGGGAACACCCATATCCACTTGACAACCAGGAAAACGTAATTGACCCGCAACTAACTCCGGTCTCCATTGGACGATTCCCTGTCCCGTTTTTGCGTAGGTTGGATCTTCTTCCTCACCAATCAAAATTAAATAGGGTGCATTTAATTTCAATTAATTGATTTCTTCCAATCAATATGCATGGTTAAATATTTCCCCTTTAAATTTCTTTATAAAAATTTATTTCTTATAGCCCGGACCCCGAACAACCTTGCCCGGTGTTGCCCCTGTGTGTTCACTATCTTTTAATACCTGGACACCATTAACGAACACATGATGAACGCCCGTGGATAATTGATGGGGTTTGGCAAATGTGGCATGGTCTTGAATCGTTTCCGGATTAAAAATAACCACATCTGCATAATAGCCTTTTTTCAAATAACCCCGTCCTTTGATTTTCAATTTTTCTGCGGAGAGACCGGTTAATTTATGAATCGCGCTTTCCAGAGATATCACTTTTTCATCCCGTACATATTTCCCAAGTAATCGGGAAAAATTTCCATAAGCTCTCGGATGGGGATTATAATTTAAAAAGTCCCCTTCCGGTGCAAGCGAACCTGCATCGGAACCAAAACTCATATAAGGTAATTGAATTTGTTTTTTTATATTTTCTTCGGACATGAGAAAATATACCACATCCACTCTGCTCCCGTCTTGTATAACAAAATCCATGGCAACATCAGCATAATGTTTTCCCAATTCATCTGCCACTTCTTTCAGTGTTTTTCCAATATGTTTTCTTAAATCAGGGTTTTTAAATCCTGAAAATAGCACCCCTTCCGGTCCGGCCAGGAAACCCAAATTTTCCCAATCATCCGTATCGGTTATCATTTCTTGTTTAACCCGTTTTCGAATTTCAGGATCCTTCAGTCGTTCCGCCCATTTATCATAACCGCCTTCTTGAACCCATGGAGGCATATGTGCATCTAATCCAGTGGCGCCCGCCACATACAAATACATGTCTGTCGTTATTTTTAAACCGCGCTCCCGAGCTTCATTAATTTTTTCAATGGCCAAATCCATCTTATAATGATTCGGCAAACCACCTGCTTTCAGATGATATACTTCTGCCGGAATATTTGCTTTTTCTGAAATAGTAATGAGTTCATCCAAAGCCTCCAAGAAGCGATTGCTTTCACTGCGCATGTGCGATATATACATGCCATCATATTCAGATGCGATTTTGCATAATTCAATCAATTCTTCTGTAGATGAATAAAAAGCTGGAGCATAAATCAGTGAAGAACCAACGCCCAATGCACCATCTTCCATGGCTCGGCGAACCAAAGATTTCATATTCTCAAGTTCCCCTTCCGTAGGGGGTCGGTCATCAAAACCAATTTCATGGATTCGTACTGTAGTCGCACCCACAAAGGACGCCACATTGGTTGAGATACCCCTGTTTTCCAATGATTCTAAATACTCACCCAAAGTGGTCCAGTCAATTTCAAATTTAAACTCAGTCATGTCGGCCAGTTGCTGGTCTCTCATTTTTTCATTTAAAGGCCCCATGGACCATCCTTCACCAAACACCTCTAATGTTACACCCTGTTTAATGTCGCTTAAAGAACGGCCATCGGCAATGAGAGATGTAGTGGCCCAACTGAGCATATTGATAAAACCAGGTGAAACGGCCAACCCATTTGCATCAATTTCTATCTTTCCTTTACCTGGGAAGTTCCGAGCAACCCGAACAATTTTGTCGCCTTTGATAGCAACATCGGCTACCACCGGTTGAGTACCGGTTCCGTTATAGACATTGCCGTTTCTTATGACCACATCGTATTGAGCACATCCGCACAATAAGACGAGTATTAATCCTGCAATAACAACCTGTTTATTTTTCATGCTTTATCCTGTATTTAAAATGAATAGAAATCCAATAACAATCCCGATTGAATTTGCGATTATATCCTTAAAACTAAAACAACCACTACCGTATTTTTTATCATAGACTTCCTTCAACATTCCAATTGTAAATGTGCCTATCAACGCCGATTGGGTGTTGATGCCACCTATTTCATTCAATCCCAATACCAGCCCAACGCTCCCGGTCATATGGAGAACCTTATCCTGTCCAAACCATTGGTCTTGGCTACAATCAATTTGAATGGAGTCAACCTGAGTAGAATCAGTCTTGGCTAATAAGATAGGGAAAATCATCATGAATAATATAATTGCCTTCATTTTCTGACTAAACCGCCTTTGAACATTTATCAAATTGTCAAGTGGATAGAATGAGAAAATCTTTTATGAATCATGATTGTATTTTAATTGTTATTTTGTATGTTAGTCAAATAGGTATTTTCTTTCATCAATATTCAAATGAATCATTGAAACTCAAAAGATATTTTAATAAGGAAAAATCATGGATTATTTAAAATCTGGCAAAAAAGTGCTGCAAAATGAGATTAAAGCTTTACAGGCGTTAGACCAATCTTTGAGTGATAAGTTTAATGCTGCGGCAGAAGTCATTTCCAATACGGAGGGTAAAGTCATTTTTCTTGGACTTGGCAAATCCGGTCATGTTGCAAAAAAATGTGCTGCTACATTTTCAAGTTTAGGAATTCCATCCTTTTTTGTTCATGCCAGTGAAGCTTTCCATGGTGATTTTGGAATGATGTCTAAAAATGATTCAATCGTTGCATTTTCTTTCAGCGGCAAAACAGAGGATGTAGTCAATGGTGTAAAATATTGTAATCAAAACAATATTCCGACCATAGGGATTTCCGGAGATTCAAATTCTCTATTGGCAAAAAAGAGCCATATCCATCTTGATATTTGCGTGAATGACGAAGCAGATCATTTAAATTTAGCTCCCACTTCTTCTACAACCAATATGATGGCATTGTGCGATGCGTTGGCTTCATCCATTTCAGAACAAAAAGGATTTTCTCGAAGTGATTTTCAAACATTTCATCCCAGTGGAAGTTTAGGAAATCAGCTGAAAGATAAATAAATGAACAAGGTGACTGTTGTAGGTAGTTTTATGTACGATTTGGTAGCCACAGCACCAAGACGTCCCAAAACAGGGGAAACACTTATCGGTGATTCCTTCGGCATGTTTTTGGGTGGGAAAGGTGCCAATCAAGCGATCGCCGCTTCCAGAACAGGCGCATCCGTTACCATGGTTGGGCGATTGGGTAATGATTTGTTTGGAGACCAATTTTTAGAGAAATTATCTGAAGAAGGAATAAAAACAGACTTTGTCATCCAAGATACTGAAAATGGAACAGGTGTGGGAATGCCCCTCATCGATGCTTCCGGCGACAATAGTATTGTTATTATTCCCCAAGCTAATATGGCACTCACTGTTGAAAATATCGATAAGGCGGAATCAGTCATTGCAGATTCAGATGTGTTGGCCTTGCAGTGTGAAGTACCCATGGAAGCCAACCAACGTGCTGCGGAAATTGCCAACAATAATAACACACTGGTCATTCTAAACCCTGCACCTGCATGTGAAATCCCAAATGCTTTATTGTCGTTAATTGATATAATAACTCCGAACGAAAGTGAGGCAGAAATCCTAACGGGCATGCCGATTGAAACAGATAATCAAGCCATTGAAGCAGCCCATTTCCTTTTGTCAAAAGGAATAGAAACAGTCATTCTAACATTGGGTAGCCGAGGATCATTTTTACTTACAGAAAAGATGGGGAAACGCATTCCCGCCTATGTTGTAGAAGTGGTGGATTCGACTGCTGCTGGCGATGCGTTTTGTGGTGCATTAGCTTCATCTTTATCCGGAGGAAAAACGATTGAAGAGGCGGTTGATATTGCGAATGCAGCCGGAGCGTTGGCTGTGACAAAATTAGGAGCGGAGCCATCCCTCCCAATAAAAAAGGCAATAGATCAACTTTTAATTAAATAATTATTCATAAACGATGATCAGAATTTATATAATGTAAGAGTGAATTCATGCCATAGTATTGTGGCATTAGATAGTTATAATTTAATAATTTTTTCTAATATTTCTGAAGTACCGTGGCCGGGTCGGAATGGAACTACTTTTACATCTCCCCCATTCTCGATAACAGTATCCGCACCCACGATTGTTTCTGTTGAATAATCACTCCCTTTTACCAACACATCTGGTAAAAGCGTTCGAATGATTTTTGCTGGCGTATCTTCATCAAAAACGACCACCAAATCAATCGACTCTAATGCATCCAGAATGGCTGCTCTGTCATCTTGAGTTTGGATAGGGCGGTGTGCCCCCTTCAATTCACGAACTGAGCGATCACTATTCAACGCCAAAACCAATTTGCTTCCAAGTAATTTAGCGTCAGCCAAATACTCCACATGGCCTCGGTGGAGAATATCAAAACAACCGTTAGTGAATACCACTTTTAGCCCGGCGAATTTCCATGCATCCACTTGGACTTTGGCTTCATTCAAATTATTTGCTATCATAATACTATTTTCTTGTAAAAAAAATTAAATGGAATCCCTGATCTTTTTCAGCAATTCGTTTGTCAAGCGAATGCCTTTCATTTCGGTGTGGACGCTGCCTTCATATTCAATGCCAACATAGCCTTTATAACCCGCGTCTAAAACAATATTCATAATGCGGTAGAAGTCCGAACCGGTTTCATTACCTTTTTCATCAAATTCATGACTTTTAGCACTGACTGCTTTAGCGTAAGGCATTAATTCCTTCATCCCTTGATAACGGTCGTACCATTCGTCGCCTTGGATGCGGAAATTGCCGAAATCCGGGAGCGTGCCCACCCTTGGATGATCCACTCTTTCCATAACTGCTGATAGCCATTTTCCGTTGGATGAAAGTCCGCCGTGGTTCTCCACGATTGTATTGATACCAATAGAATCTCCAAATTCGTTAAGGCGACGGAGGCCATCCGCCGCTAATTCAATCTGGTCATCCCATGACCCTTCGCTTCGGGCATTCACGCGGATGGAATGACATCCTAAATATTTAGCTGCCTCGGTCCATTTATAATGATTTTCGATTGCTTGTGTACGTTTTTTATTATCCGGATCACCCAAATTTCCTTCGTTATCACACATGATTAGTAAACTTTTGCTTCCTAAATCGTCCACCCTTTTTTTCATTTCTGACAAATATTTATGGTCATTCGCTTTTTCAAAGAAAAATGTATTTACATATTCAACTGCAGAAATGCCAAATTCTTTTTTGGCGATGTCTGCAAAGTCCAAATGGTTAATTTCCTTTTTCCATAATGCGCGATGCAGGGACCATTCAGCCAACGAAATTTTGAAGGGCAGTATATCTGACCCAGAGAGGAAAGTACTGCCGAACCCCGATAGGGCTAACCCACCTGTGATGGCAGCAGATCGTTTGATGAAATTTCGACGATTCAATTTAATTTCCTGATACGGATATTACGGTACCAAATTTCCCCATGATCACCTTGAATACCGATATGACCTTCTGATGCTTTGGCAAATAGGGGCATAGTATTGAATTTACTTTTAGCCACCAAATCCCACATGGCATCACTCTGGTATTCATATTCCACCACCTTGGTGCCGTTCAGCCAGTGTTCCACATGGTTGTCTTTTACTTTGATGCGAACCTGATTGAACTCACCTACAGGATTCACCACACTTTTTGTCGGTGCAATCATGGCATAGAGTGCGCCGGCTGATGTGAGTGTATTTTTTCCATCTGAATGTTTTTTATCATCCAGCACCTGCATTTCAGGAGCGGATTGCCAAATGTAATCCCCTTCTTCTGTTGCAAAATAAAAAATGCCGCTGTTGCCTCCCTCTGGTACTTTCCATTCCAGTTCCAATTCAAAATTATTGTAAATATCTTCGCTAATGAGATCAACACCATAGCCGGGAATTGTTTTTAATGTGCCATCCACAATTTCCCAGGAATTAGGAAATCCTACCTGTTTATAGCCTCTTAATCCTGTAACCGTTTCACCATCAAATAGAACAGTCCAATCATTATTGGAAGAACAGCCAATTATAAATAGTGTTATAAAAAGTATGTTGAATTTATTCATCATTCACCTTTCGGGTTCCACTCACCTCGGGCCACAGCCGGTATGAATGTTTCAATCTCAGTGTTGGGAAGTTGTATGGTTTTTCCTTGCTCGGCACTCATATAAGCTGCCATCAGGAGGCGCGTTACATCCAGACCATCATCAAAATTTTCTTCCGGACGTTTACCCGCCAAGAAGCATTCAACCATGTGGCGATTTTCAGCTGTATATCCATATACCTCTGCTTCATTGCTGACTATGGGCATGGAACCAGATTCAGCATTCTGTTTTTCCACCAAATCTTCACCCTCAGCACCGGCCACTTTACGGCTGAAGAAAACCTTTAAATCGGGATCAAGGGTATTTACAAACATGGAATATTCCGGTCCGAATAACTCCATACTTAAACGCAATCCTTCACCCACAAAACACCAAGATGTGGTTGTTTCTACAATGAGTTTATTACTATCCTCATCCAAATATTCAATAAGTGAACGTGCAAAATCTTCGGAGGGTTTCTTCAAATAATCCGTTTTCCCGCCACTATTATCTGACAGAATTTTCGCATATTCCGGACGCTGCCATTTCAGGCAATCCGTATGGGCGCTAATACTGATGGGTGTGATAGAGTTCCGGGGTTTACCTGGTTCCGTGAGCATAAAGCGCGCTTCCTCAACGGAATGGCACATCATATCATTGAGCACGCCACCACCTTGGAGGGATCCTTCCCAAAACCAGGGCATGTGTGGACCGCTATGTTCTTCTGCCGCCCGCGCTAAATAAGGTCGGCCAGTGGTTGATGCACCTCGCGCCCAAATGATTTCTTTCCCCCGTACAATAGAAGGCGCAAAAATCTGATTTTCTAAATATCCGTCTAATAGTCTCACACTTTTTGTGAGTTCTAAGACTTTTTTAGCTTCGGCGACATTTCGTCCCAACGGTTTTTCACAGGCCACACCAATCAATTCACCTTTGCCTGAAGATATGGCATTGGCAATTTCTTCAAATGTGTCAATCCGGGCAAAGTTCGGTGAGCAAACCCATAAGGCATCAATGTCGGGATCGGCGATCATATCGGTGATTGTGTCGAATGCTTTTGCATCATCACCCACACCGATGGACCGAGCCAATGCTGCCGACTCTACTGCCGATGCTTTGGTGCGGGACATAATGCCCATTACATCTACATTTCGGACAGAAATGAGTGATTGGATATGAAAACGAGTGATGAAACCACCACCTATAAATCCTATGCCCAGTCGTTTTTTGCTCATTCCTTTTCTGTGCTTTCTTTTAATTGTTCATTAAAAAATAAGAAAAATAAGATACCCGTAACCAATCCCATTCCAGCCAGTGTGTACCAGAAATTGGAATAATCAAATATCCCGCCGACTGTATAAATTTCCTGCAATTTACCTGAGAGCCAACCACCTACAACCGGTCCGCCGCCAAAAATGATAATACCAAAAACAGTTTGGGCAGAATGGCGAACATCATCATCCGCAAGTTTATCTACGTAGATAAATCCGGCGGCAAAGAAAAATGCAAAACAAAATCCATGAAAAGCCTGACTAACAACCATGACCCAAGCCGGTAAAATAGAAGTGCCAAAAATGGCATAACGGGCGAAGTAGGCCATAATACCAATGGTGATCACTTTCTTAAAGCCGAGGCGCTTTAAGAAGAATCCTAAGTAGGCCATAGTTGCAATTTCTGCAAATTGACCGATAGTCATGGCTGGTCCGATAGCACTATCCTTAATTCCGATAAATGAGAGGAAAGGACCTGTCTGGAGAAAGTAGATCTGGTGAATAATACTTACACCCAAACTGGCCAAAACGAGGACAAGAAACGATTTGTTATTGAAAAGAGAGAAGGCTTTTTTAAAGGCCAACTTCTCCACAGCATCCGCTTTAGGCGGCGTATTTGGAAGCATAAAACAGAATACACCATAGGTGATGGAAATAATGCCGGAAAATTTCAGTGCATCCGCCAATCGGGCCGTGACGTTGGGAACTTCAGCCCCGCTAAGAAATGGGGGCATAAGTTGAAATGATAAATCCTGTTGAAGCCAAATCATGGGGAAGGCCCAACTTGCTGCAATCCAACCGATGGTGCCCCAAACCCGGATCTTCGGGAAGGAATTTTCCGCATCATCAACATGAGAAAAGGCAACAGAATTTGATAAGGCCAGCGTTGGCATATACAATACACTGTAGAGAATAGATAAGTATAGCCATGATGTATAATCGGTTTGGGTGGATGTGTACCATTTAACCAATCCACCCGTAAAAACCAAAAAAGCCAGCACTTTTTCAGTGCTAAAATATCGGTCCGCAAATTGACCTGCAATAAAGGGAGCCGCAATAGCGCCAATTGAACCGGCCAACCCAAGAATCATGCCAATATCTGACCCAGAAAACCCGAGTCCTCCATCTTCGATACTGGCCGAAAGATAACGTGCTGTAACCGGGAGCCATGCACCCCAAAGAGCATACTGAAGGAACATCATGGTTCCCAACCGGGTATTTTTTGTCATGTACTTTGTTCTATTAGACTAATTTCCGATTCACTGGATCCCATTCGATTCGGCGTCCCTGAAAGTATGATTCTGTCGCCATATGACAAGCCACAGCCTCATGAAATGCTACTTCGATATTACACCGCGGTTGGCTACCATTTCGAATGGAGTCCAGCCAATCTTTAATATGGAGATGAGTGGGATCAACCCGTTTCCCCTGTCGGTAAGTGTATAATAACCCTTTATTCGCGAAATAACGGGATGTGGCGGATGTTACACCATCGATTTGTTTTGACCCCGGCGAATATGTATAAATAGGATATTTCGGATTAATGACACCACTTTCTAAACGATCCTTGTATTGGGTCGATTCCGAATCAGCCGTCACGATGAATCCATGAACGGATCCACCACCGCTTTGACCTCCCATCTGCATGGTAGCGTCGTGCCCCATTATTTTATTCCCTCGGGGGCTATTGCTGGAAAGAGTCGCGCTGTATAAAAGGGTTAAATCCTTTTCCGGATACTCAAAAGTGGCATTCCACACATCGGGTACATCTCGGCCATCTTTATAAAAATAGATTCCACCCGTAGATGAAGCATATTTTGGTATACCAATATCCATCATTTGGTTGATGGCATCAAAATCGTGGGATAATAAGTCGCCGGATAGACCGGTACCGTAATCAAACCACATACGCCAGCGAAAGAAGCGTTTAAGGGCTTCTTCACCAAAAGGAATTTTATGGGGCGATGGTTCTTGGAATGTATCCCAATCAATCGTTTTTGCATTCCCTTCAGGATGGATATCCCAAACCCATGCACCCCAAGGTGAATTTCGGTTTGTGGCAATCTCAACCAAATTAATGGGCCCAAGGAGACCTTGTTTAATAATCTGTTTTGCTTTTTCATTGGCTTCAACCTGACGGTTTTGGTGCCCTAGCTGAAAGGTGATTCCTGTTTCTTTAACCGTATCATACACATCTACAGCTTCGTCAAATGTGCGCGTGAGTCCCTTTTCGCAATAGACATGTTTCCCCGCTTTGGCTGCGTCTATGGTGATCCGTGAATGCCAATGATCTGGTGTCGCCACGATAACTGCATCAATTTTATCATCTGCCAACAGATCCTTATAGTGACGGTATCGATTTGCAGAACCTTGAGGTTTCCTACCTGGACGCGTTTCATTTTTTGATGCATCAATCGCTTGATTCGCCCGAACATCAAATAGATCGCAAACGCCAACCAATGAGCAATTCAAATCTTCTTGACTCATGAATGTTGCGAATCCTTTGTCCAGCTTATTTTTTCTGGCATTTTCTGAAACCGTGTCCGTCCATCCTTTAGTCGCAAAACCTGCGCCACGGACAAGGTGAGAACCTCGCCCTCCATAACCGATGATACCGATATTTAAATGGCGACTGTCTGAAAGGCTACTGATAACAGCAGGGGCGGATTTTTCTTGAACGAGATCGGATAAAAGATTTGATTTCATCCATGAATCCCGACGCATTTTTCGCCATAGATTAACTAGAAAAAGCCCAAATACAGGAACAGTGGCAAGTCCTTTTAACACGTTACGTCGATCCATATTATTTTCAGATGGTTGGTTTGATTTATCACTCATAATTGGATTCCTTTAATTTGATGCTGATTGGGAAAAAAATCGATCCAAACCAATTATATGACTAGTAGGGAAGGAATGAAGCACCCATAGTGCGCAGGCTTCTATCAGATTTTTATTGACGATTAAATAACTACCTTCCCCTGGACGACCATATTCTAATCCCAGAAGAGGTGGCGCGAATAAAAAGTATAAAATAACAAACCCCATCCCGACCAAGGTTGTATAACGACTGAAAATTCCCAAGAGGAGCGAAACGCCAACCAGCGTGAGTCCCCACATATTTACATAATCCGAAATCCCTAAAAGGGTTGGATTGGATACAATGGTTTTTGCTAATCCGGAAAAGACCCATTTTGAATCCAACAGATATGCAGCAGATGACCAATACGGATTGATCAATTTGGATATGCCCTCATATAAAAAATGCCAACCTATAAGTGCACGTAATGTGACAAGTCCATAAAGTTGACATCGATTTTCCAGAATTACGGAATTTAATTCCTTCATTATATTATCCCTCTTTTGAATAGAATTGGATTAAAATCTAACTCCAAAGCATAAGGGTTAATCCGCTTTAAATACAAGAAAGAATTTCTCAATCGCATAATGAACCGTTACGTTGTGGTGATACGATCAAATGGATATTTTAAGGGATGACTGAGCAAAGTTGAAAATTGAAATATATGTATTGATTTGGATCGTCTTGAAAAATATTGAGTAATTTTTACCAGTTGCTATAAGTCTCATTTGTTTTGAATCCAATATTTTGACTGTATGAAACGGGGACGAACCCTCCTTCGTCCCCGTTTTTATTTCTGGTTGTGATACAGCATATATTTCGTTGTTTCATATATGCCTTTTAAGCGACCTAAATATCGATCCGTAATTTCCGGATATTTGTCCTTCACATTCACTAATGGTTTATCGGACCATAGTTCATGCAATTTAACTCTGGAACCACCTCTTCTATTGGCCATAGATAAATAATAATTCTGCCCAATGACGGCTATGTGCGGCTTTGCCATTTTCTTATTTATGATCAAGGCTAATGGGTCAATTGGAATTTCACCATTCAATAAGTCTCGGCCCATTGTTCTATTCTCATAAGGTTTTCCGGCCAAACCATTCACAGTAGGTAGTAGATCGACCAACTGGGATACATCATTTCGCACGATTCCACCTTTTATAAGTTCTGGACCATAAATGAAAAACGGAACTTGGTAAGATCTTAGTTTTAAATCATAATCAGATTTAGGCATATGTAATGCTCTGGGATCAGACGTTCCATGGTCACCAAAAAATAAGAAGATCGTATTGTTAAAATAAGAGGCTGTTTTTGCTGAAGAAATATATTCTCCAACCGCATGATCCAGCATTCTCATAGCATTATACTGTTCTTTAGAATCAAACCCAGCATTAGACAAAACCGTTTTATCTACATCTTTTAAATCAAACCCTTTAATATTTTTTGGAATTGAATAAGGGCGATGGTTCGTAGCAGTCTGAACTATAGCAAAGAAAGGTTGAGATTGATCAATATTTTGAAAGGTCTCGTGGGCAAATTTGAACAAGTCATTATCAGAAATTCCCCATACATCCAGGCGGGGAAAATCCAAATCATCCTGATCCTTAATTTGCATATCTGGAATATTATTTTGGAGAAGTCCACGAATATTTCGCCAACTGGCACTGCCGCCCATGATATAATATTTTTCATACCCGGTTAATGCATTGATTAATGAATACTGATCCACGATCCGGGGATTACTAGAGGCTGTTTCTACTCTTACGACATCATGAATACCCGTCACCATCCCAAAGACCGATCGAGCCGTACCAACCATGGGGATATAGAACCGGTCAAAGAAAATACCTTCTGTAGAAAGCTGATCCAGGTTCGGTGTGGCATTCAATGGATTTCCAGACCGTGCCATTCGATTGTATCCTACCGATTCCAAAAAGATAATAACAATGTTGGGTTGATTTTTGATCTCCCGTTCGTCCACAGTGCGCGCATAGGATAAACGCTTTGAATCTGGTTGTTTCACACCCAATTCCTGGATCATAAGGTCATAATATTCCCTTGTCTTCCCTTCGTTGAAATCCTCTAATACAAATGAGCGCGTCTCATTAAAGTAAAGAATCGGGTTCAGACCTGCCGCAACAATAAAAGAATCTTCGCTGAAATAGACATCGCTCCATAATAATTTATATTGACGAAAGGTTCCCCACATAGAAAAAAGCAGAATGAGGCCACCCATAGTAAAACCGAAAAATTTATCCCTGAACCGGACAAGACGCTGCCTGTCTTTTAAATATTGGAATGCTTTTTCAATGGCACGCCATGTTGCCCAAATTAAAATAGATAAGCCAATTATTGACCAAATAACAGGGTAGGATTCCCATACCATCTGTAATGCAATCAGGGGATTTTCTAATAATTTAAAAGCGGACACATCAATACGATGATTGAGGTATCCATAATGGGCCATGTCAAAAGCGTAAAAAAAGGTGATTAAAACGGCAACGGTTCGGAGATAAATATTAACCAGTCCTCTTGAAATTGCCGTGCGCAATGGATTGATAAATGGAATCATGAAAAACAATCCAACGGGGGCAACGATAAATACGGCTAACCGCAGGTCAAAGCGAACACCCACCCACAAAGCGCGAATCAATTCAGTGGCAGGACCATCCAATTCTCCAAAAAAGAAGACAACAAAAAATACCCTGAAAAAAACAAATAATGCCAAAAAGGATAATATAGATCCAAAGATAAATTTCAAACGGCGTGAGCGATAAAACAAAATATTCCTTTTGAGTTTCAGCTAATTAGAATAGTGCTGATATATTTTATTGTGAAATTGAGGCGGTACTGCCCGGGCCATCTTCATATACAAGTCACCTTTTGAAAGCGCGAATACTAATTGAACTAAAGTTCCAATTAACGCTAAATAAAATCGATTAGACATTATTTATAGTGCAACCAGTATGTAATTGATTTTGAATTGGTTTATTTTTGCCAATTTGAATAGGTTCGTTATCTTTAATAATTGAAAATTGAAGCATAAATCTATGACCGATAAAGAAAAGAAAAAATATTGTAATATCTACGGTATTATAGACACATAAATTTAAAATAAGTAATTGTTACTCACCCATTATTGATCTAATATGAAAAAGTGGATAATATGGACCCAATGATAAATATAAGAGTTATATGAATAACTCAAAAATTTATTTATTCTTTTTTATTTTTATTCTATATGGATTCATTTTTTCATCATGTAATTCTCAAGCAAAATATTCCGTTGATATTCAAGGTCATCGTGGTGCACGTGGCCTTGCTCCAGAAAACACATTAGTAGGATTCCAAAAAGCAATTGAATTAGGCGTTACCACCTTAGAGTTCGATGTTGGTGTAACAAAAGATGGTTTTCCAATTATTTTCCATGATGTTGCGATTAACCCAAATATCTGTTTAGAAAATAACGGGAATCCTATTAAAACGGATTCATTAGGCTACGGCCCATTGATAAAAAACCTTACTTTAACTGAAATTAAATCATTTGATTGTGGATCATTAAATCCCGATCTTATTCGATTCCCGGAACCACCACGTCAAAACTATCCCAGCGAGAGAATTCCCACTTTGCAGGAACTTTTTGAGCTATTACAAAAATACCCTGATAAAAATATATGGTGTAATATTGAATTAAAAACAAATCCTAACTATCCAGCAACATATCCAATCAATGAATTTGCAGATGCGGTATTACAGGTAATTGAATTGAATAATCGTGCAAATCTGGTAAACATTCAATCGTTCCACTGGCAAATATTAGAATATATAAATGACCAACAATCTGAAATCCTTTTAGCAGGACTCGTGGGAACATCTTCATATAAATCAGTAAATGATTCAACACCCTCCCCTTGGCTCAACGGAATTCATTTTGAACAGGTCGGCGGTACTTCTTTAGCTATTTTAGAGGAAGCAAAACAATATATTAATATCTTCTCTCCGTCATGGCGATTAATCGATCCCACAGATAACGAATTTTTAGGCAGCAGTGTTAAAGAAATTCAATCCGCTGGATTTAAAGTGATTCCTTGGACAATCAATACAACTCGGATTATGAAAAAATTAATCGATGAGGGAGTGGATGGTATTATAACTGATTACCCTGATAGTCTCAAATTCGTTTTGGAAAAATTCAATATTCCTCAAAAATAAATAAATTAATCATTATGGTTAGATATAGGGAATATAAAAAAAGGGTTACTGTTAATTCCGATAAAAATTCTTAAATCAATCCTTTTCAAATCCTTGAATTAAAAGTATTTTTTCCAGGATTCATTCGACTCAGGCCAACGGGATGTTACTTTTTTCAAATTCGTCCAAAAGTCTACCCCGCTTTTTCCTGTAATATCTCCGTGACCGTATTTGGATTCATTCCAACCACCAAAGCTGAAAGGCTCTCTTGGTACAGGCACACCAATATTAATGCCTATCATGCCTGCAGAAGCTGATTCTGATATGGTTTTGGCCACTTGGCCCGAAGTCGTAAAGACAGCAGCTGCATTTCCATATTGATTACCATTTTCAATTTTTAGGGCATCTTCTAGGGTGTCTGTCCGAATAATAGACAAAACCGGACCAAAGATTTCATCTGTAGCGCTTGGCCAATCCGGATCTACATTATCCAGGATAGTTGCCCCCAGCCAATAGCCATTTTCATAGCCATCCGGTGCCGTTGAGTTCCGACCATCAATTAAGATTTTGGCACCCATTTTCTCTGCTTCATCGATATAATTATTAATGCGATCAAATGATGCCCTACTAATAATCGTTCCCATATCTATACCGAGTTTGTATTTTTTTGCTTCTTCAACCAATTGTTCAATTATGGGATCAACATCTGCCACACCCACAGCCACACTCGCTGCCATACATCGCTGTCCCGCACTACCCATGGAACTGGCAAGTAATCCTTTCGCTGTGGAATCCTGGTCCGCATCCGGTACTACAATCATGTGATTTTTGGCACCACCCAGACAAATGGCTCTTTTCCCATTTGCGGCGGATCTGGAATAAACAATTTTCGCTACATTGGATGAGCCTACAAATGCCACTGCCTTAATATCGGGATGATCGCAAATAGCTTCCACAGCTTCCCGAGCACCATTGACGATATTGAAGACACCGTCGGGAAGGCCTGCCTCTTTTAAATATTCTGCAATCTTAAATGCGGATAATGGTGTTTGCTCCGATGGTTTCAAGATGAAGCAATTTCCTGTGGTTATGGCCAATGGAATCATCCAAAGTGGCACCATGGCAGGAAAATTAAAGGGCGTTATTCCCGCCACCACACCTAGTGGTTCCTGGGTCATGGTACATGTAATCCCTGGTCCAACAGGTGAAGAATCACCTCTCAACATGCTGGGTAAGGAAGTAGCAAATTCTACCACTTCTTTCCCACGAAGAATGCTCCCCTTTGCATCCGGAATAGTTTTTCCATTGTCCAAGGCAATTAATGCAGCCATTTCGTCCAAATTATTTTCTATTATAGATTTCAGATTAAACATAACCTCTGCTCTGGCACGTATATTGAGACGCGACCATGATGGGAATACAGATTGCGCATTTTTAACTGCATTATCCAAATCAGCAAAATTGGATTCGGGAATGGTTGCAATTTCTTGATCAAAATAAGGTGAAATTACAGAAATGGTTTTTTCAGATTTCGCAGATTGATATTTACCATTAATCCAATTTTCTTGAGCACCATAATTTTTGAATACTACTTTATTAGTCATGATAATTTTTCTCTTTTTAAATGATATTTAGTTTCACACATAAACGAACTCAATGTGTTGGAATTATTTTTTTAAGAATATCAATTATTTGATCAATATGTTCTTTTTCCACAATAAGTGGCGGAGACAATGCAACCGTATCGCCTGTAATCCTTGTCAACAAATTATGAGTATGGAACGCATCGGTAAAAACATCGTGTCCACGAGCGCCAACCTTTTCATTCCTTGGTTCCATTTCAATACCTGCCATGAGACCAATACTGCGTATATCGATGACAGATCCCAGGTCTTTTAATGAATGAACCGCATCTTCCCAATATCCTTCCAACGAATTTGCATTGGCGAATAATCCGTCATTCTGGTATGCGTCCAACGTTGCAATGGCTGCTGTAGCCGCCATGGGGTGTGCAGAGTATGTATATCCATGAAACAGGTCGATGGCCTTTCGATTCCCTTGTTGAAAGGCATCGTAGAATTTCTTTTGAATGATGACGGCTCCCATAGGGATGGTACCGCTTGTGAGACCTTTGGCACAGGTGATCATATCCGGAATTACATCAAAATACTGAGAAGCAAACGGTGTTCCCAACCGACCGAACCCAGTGATTACTTCATCAAAAATAAGTATTATATCATGTTTATCACATATTTCACGAATTCGTTTTAAATATCCTTTTGGCGGCACCAAAACACCAGTAGAACCGGCAACCGGCTCGGTGATGAAAGCGGCGATCTTGTCAGCACCATGGGTTTGAATAACCCGTTCAAGATCATCGGCTAAATGTTGTCCCCATTCTGGCTGGCCTTTGCTGAAAGCATTATGTTCAAGGTCATGAGTATGGCAAACATGATCCACGCCCGGGAGAAGGGTATAATATTTTTTGTTTAAGGGCAATCCGCCTACAGTAATTCCGCCAAAGCCCACACCGTGGTATGCCCGTTCCCGACCGATTATCATGGTCTTATCCCTATTCCCTATAAGCTGCTGATAAGCCATAACGATCTTCAGCGCTGAATCAACAGATTCGGATCCAGAATTGGTAAAAAAGACATATTGAAAATCATCAGATGGGGCAATTTCCAGCAATTTCTGGGCAGCTTTGAACCCAAGGGGGTGACCCATCTGGAAAGACGGCGCAAAGTCCATTTTTTCTGCCTGTTCTTGGATCGCCTTTACGATTGAAGGATGTCCGTGCCCCGCATTGCAGCACCATAATCCAGCTGTACCATCCAATACTTTAGTTCCATCGAGCTTTTTATAATACATGCCCTTGGCTTCATTCATAAGCCGAGGTGCAGATTTAAAATCTCGATTGGCAGAAAACGGCATCCAAAGATTTTCAAGATTTGTCGACATAATTTTCCTTTTTAATTAAAATTTATTTTTTGCATCTAATGGTTTTGGAACTGAAACTTATTTACTAACTAACTCGTCCGTTTCCTTCTTTATATCACCCGTCCAATTATTGTCACGATTCGCGCCCAATGCATTTGCTTTTTTTGCGAGTCGCTTATCTGCCAAGTCATGGTGTGTTGTAAGATATTGTAATGAATGGCCTACAAACTCACGCACGGTTTTGAAGTCATGTTTTTCCATGAAGTTTGATAATCCTTCACACATTTCTTCAACCATCTCGTATCCCTGCAACATTACGCCCGTACATACCTGAACTGTAGAACTTCCCATTAGGATAAATTCAATCGCTTCACGGCTGCTGATAACACCACCAATACCTGATATTTCTGCTTCTGGGACGCCTCTTCCTATTTGCGAAACCATCCGTAATGCAATGGGCTTCACAGCATAATAAGAATATCCGCCAGGAGTTGAATGACCTTCCACTGTAGGCATTGGCGCCAAAGTTTCAAGATCAATATTTAAAATAGATGGTATCGTATTGATTGCAGCAACGCCACTTGCTCCGCCATCCATCGCCGCTTGTGCTGGTTCAGTAATATCTAAAATGTCCGGAGTCATTTTAGCCCAAATTGGCAAGTCAGTTACTTCAGCAATCCAACCCGTTACCTCTTTAACCATATCTGGGTTCTGGCCCATTGCGGCACCCATACCTTCTTCAGGATGGCCATGGGGGCAAGAAAAATTCAATTCAAACATATCTACACCTGTCTCGACTATTCTGCCAACTAATTCCTGCCATGAATCCTTATTGTATTTCTCCATTATAGACGAAATTAACACCTTGTCTGGATGAGCGTCTTTTATGGCTTTATATTCATCCAGCCACACTTCCAGTGTTCTGTCTGATATCAGTTCAATGTTCTCAAAGCCAATAATTTCACCACTTGAGGTTTTTAATTTTCCATATCGAGGGGCAACATTGATGACCGGCGTCTCGGTCAAACTAACCGTTTTTGCGGAAACACCACCCCAGCCATTATTAAATGCCTTGATGATCGTTTTTGAATTCGTGCTTGGAGGCCCCGACCCAATTATAAATGGGTTTGGAAATTTAACGCCGTTTACTTCTATACTTATATCTGCCATAATTTTCTCTATTAATTATTAAAGTTCCACCAACTTATCATAGGTTTCTGGACGACGATCACGAAAGAATTGCCAGGTCGAGCGCACTTCATCTATCATATCCAAATCAAATTCAGAGACTAATAACTCATCTTGATCTCTTGATGCTTCTGCAATAATCTGTCCTCGTGGATTCACAAAATACGATGTGCCATAAAATTCTCCTAAATTCCAGGGTTTTTCGGTCCCAACTCGATTGATGCAACCCATGAAATATCCATTGGCTGCTGCATGGGCCGGTTGTTCTAATTTCCATAAATATTCACTTAATCCAGCAACCGTTGCAGAAGGATTGTATACAATTTCTGCTCCATTTAATCCAAGACATCGTGCACCATCTGGAAAATGGCGATCATAACAAATGTAAACGCCTACTTTAGCATATTTAGTTTCAAAAATAGGGTAACCTAAATTTCCAGGTTTGAAAAAGTATTTTTCCCAAAAACCAGATGTATGGGGAATATGGTTTTTTCTATATTTACCCAAGTATTTTCCATCTGCATCAATGACTGCTGCTGTATTATATAATACACCTGCCTGCTCTTTTTCATAAATAGGAACAATGATAACCATATTATATTTTTTTGCGTAATCCTGCATTAGTTCAGTCGTTGGACCTGGAACTGCTTCTGCAGAAGCATACCATGCATTGTCTTGCCCTGGACAAAAGTAAGGTGTATTAAATATTTCTTGTAAACATAAAATTTGGACACCTTGTTTACCCGCATCTTCAATGAATGGAATATGCTTTTGAACCATTGCATCCATAATCTCTTTGATAGTTCCTTCTCCTTCCGTCATTGGAAGACTCATTTGGATTAATCCAGATTTAATATTTCTAGCCATTCGTAATCTCCTTTAAAATTTTATTATTTCATTCCGCCATAAAGGCCGCGTTTTAAAAAATGTCCATCACCTTTTTTACCCACGTACTCACAATTATTAATGATTATTTTACCGCGGGATAGAACCGTTTCTGTAAACCCTGTTACTTCAAACCCTTCATAGGAATTATAATCTACATTCATATGGTGTGTGCAAGCATTATTCACGCTAATTGTTTCTGTTCTATTCGGATCAAAGACAACAATATCCGCATCGCTTCCCACAGCGATAGTCCCTTTTTTAGGAAAAAGTCCAAATGTTTTTGCGGCCGCTGTGGATGTTAATTCCACAAATTTATTTAAGGAAATCCGCCCTGTTTTAACGCCACCATTAAATACAAGACTCATACGATTTTCCACACCGGGTGCACCATTTGGAATCTTTGAAAAATCGTCAATCCCCAATACTTTTTGGTCCTTAAAACAAAAAGGGCAATGATCCGTAGCAATGGATTGAAGGTCACCAAATTTCAACCCTTTCCATAATTCATCCTGATTCCATTTTTCTCGAAGAGCAGGTGTCATTACATATTTCGCCCCTTCAAACCCTTCTTGATCATAATAAGAATCATCTAAAAATAGATACTGTGGACATGTTTCCGCAAAAGCGTGAACACCACGATTACGAGCCAGCATAACTTGCTCTAAAGCATCCGATGATGAAAGGTGTACAATGTAGATTGGAACATGTGCAACTTCTGCAATAGATATGGCCCGATGCACACCTTCAGCTTCCATTCGAGTTGGACGTGTAATGGCATGATATTTTGGTTCAGTTTTTCCATCTGCAACTGCCTGTTTTACTATTTCATCTATTACGATTCCATTTTCCGCGTGCATACAAACAACTGTGCCATCTTCCCCTGCTTTTTTCATGGCTCGATAAATGGTACCGTCATCCACATATAAAACACCCGGATAAGCCATAAACAATTTGTATGATGTTACTCCTGCATCCGCCAACATTTTCATTTCATGGACGCGATTATCTTCTAAATCTGTCACAATCATATGAAATCCATAATCAATAGCTGTTTTTCCATCCGCTTTGGCATGCCATGTATCCAACGCTTCTAACGTTGAATGGCCTTTAGATTGTATGGCAAAATCAATCAATGTTGTTGTTCCGCCGTGAGCCGCCGCACGAGTACCCGTTTCAAAATCATCTGCAGATGTGGTACCGCCAAAGGGCATATCTAAATGGGTGTGTGGATCTAACCCACCTGGAAATAAATATTTTCCAGATGCATCAATAGCTTCGTCTGCTTCCATTTCGAGATCTTTCCCAATAAGGGTTACAGTTTCATTTTCAATAAAAATATCAGCCAAATAGTCATCAACTGCTGTAATGACACGACCATTTTTGATTAGCACAGACATCGTTTTATTCCTTGTTTATGAATCATTAAATATTTTACGCACTTTCTGCGCTATTTCCCCAAGCTTTTAGACCTCTTTCTTCGTCGGTCCCTGGAATTGTATTATCTAATATTAACGCAGAAAATGCACCCACAGCCATCCCTGTACTTCCCAAAGTATTAATTATATTTGCCAACCAGACAGGTTCTAATTGTAAAGGATTTTGAATAAAATATTCAGGAATAGATAAACCCATAAAAAATGCAAATCCAAGAATAAATAAATTTCGCGTAGAATTTAAATCAACAAATTGAAGATTGGATAAACCCACTGCTGTTATCATGCCAAACATGGCACAATACATTCCACCAACAATAGGTTGAGGGATTGTTGTGAATAAGGCACCAAATTTAGATACAGTTCCTAATAAGATCATAATCACAGCTCCTGCTTGAACAACGCGACGAGAACCAACACGGGTAAGCCCAATGGCACCAATATTTTCACTATAAGAAGTCGTTCCATTTCCTGTACCAAATAGTCCCGCTATGAAGCATCCAATTCCTTCAAATGTGATACCTTTATTTATTGTTTTTTTATCGGGTGTGGGTGCTCCAGAAAGCCGGGCGCAAGCATAATAATCACCAATAGATTCTACCATGGAAGCAATATAGCCTGCTAACATTCCAATGATTGCAGCTGCACCAAATTGGGGGAGTCCCCATTGAAAAGGATATGGAATTCGAAACCATGATGCATTTTTAAGATTCGCCAAGCTTGTGTGAGCCGGATGCCCTTCAGGAAAATATCCTAAAAAGGTAAAAAGCGCCGATACAGTCCATGCAGTGACAATGGCTAATAGAATTGGATAAAGTTCAAATGTACGATGTTTGCTTCGGAGATATTGGCTAAATAGAATAATCAAAAAAATTGTTAAACCGCCAATAGGCCAATAGCGGCCTGCTTCAGGTGCGCCAAATTTGAATAAGGATAATCCAATCAACGCAATGGTTGGTGCAATTGTTATGGGGCCTACATATCGTAATAGCCGACCAACCAATCCGCTGGCACCAACAAATATTTCAACAAGAGACCCTGCAATAATTGCACCTTGGACATGTTGCATTCTTACTTCCCAACCGGCACTCGCTAATGATGCCATACCAAGGATTGCAAATGTAGGCGCTAAAAATGAAAATGTTCCACCCTGAACGATAGGTAAGCGATTTCCAAATGTTGTTTGTAGAAGTGTGGTAATTCCACTGACAAAAAACATCGTAGCTATTAACCATCCTTTTTCTACTGGATCTTGGATTCCTAATGCTGGTGCTAATAACAAAGGGATTGCCACGGTTGAACCAAACATCGTTAAATAATGTTGGAACCCCAGAATTATCGTTTCCCCCATGGGGGGACTATCGTTAATACCGTACAATAGTGATGAATTACGATTTGCCATGACTATCCTATTTTTTTTCTTTACAAACTTAACTTAATTAATTCCCAAAAAGATGACGAGGCAATACCTTAACCTTTTTGAGTTCTCTGAATATACTTTGGTGTTTTAAGAATAAGTCGGAAATTAACAACACAATTGAGATGAAAACAGTTATAACTCCTGATTATCAACTAATGCTAAACACTGCAATCCAACAGGCACAAAAAGGCCTAAAAGAGGGCGGAATTCCTATTGGTGCCGCCTTGTTTTCAACTAATGGGACTTTATTGGGAAAAGGGCGAAACAGGCGTATCCAGAATGATGACCCTTCTGTCCATGGCGAGACGGATGCATTCCGGGATGCTGGCAGGCAGCTATCCTATTCAAATATTATCATGGTCACAACCTTAGCGCCATGCTGGTATTGTAGCGGATTGATTCGGCAGTTTAAAATTAAAACAGTTATTGTAGGTGAATCGGTTAATTTTTCCGGCGGAGTAGAATGGTTAAAGCAAAATGGCGTTGAAATTATTGATCTTAATTCTGATGACTGTATTTCTATGCTTGCAAATTACATCAAGGATAATTCTGAAATATGGAATGAAGATATTGGGGAAGAGTAAATGGACAGGTTTTATAGCAGAAAAAACGCCTGCCCCTTTACCTGGCAGAATATGTTTGGCGTTACAATCATAGAAATGAAAATATTGAAAACCAGAAAAAACTCATTCTTAAACAACTTGAAAGTCAACATGTTTAGTGGCTCTTTTACGACTTTACCCTAATCAATATAAACTTGGGAAAAAAGTTTCCCAGGGAATAACAACTTTACCCATTTTGAGTTGTCTGTCATCATTATATTAATCATTAATAGTAAGGAATTTTTTCAGTGAGAATTTTTTTTCTAATCATATCTATTTTTATTTTTTCTCAATGTTCGTCGCTTGATTCAAAAATAAATATCGGTATAATAATTATTGATGAGAATGGAACTGAACGTGACGCCGTTCAATCCTTTTTTGCGGATAAATCATCTAAATATGATGTAGCATATTTAAATATAGAAACTTTTGATGCTGTTTCACTGAATCAATTTGATTTGTTGTGGATTCATCGTCCTGACTCTTCTGAAATACAGAATCAGGAAAAAAGACTAAGGGATAAAGTAACACAATACGTATCCGATGGCGGCAAATTATTTTTGAGTCTCGATGCAGTGCGACTCCTAAATACGTGGGATATTGAACCACAGACCATTGATGTCTCTTATAGAGAAATGATAGATGAAGGGTATGGTCGTAAAGTGGGTGTCCACGCCTTTCGGTCACATCCAATTTTTACAAACCTCTTTGGCGGTGCCTACATATGGCATGGAAAAATAGATAAAAAATTAAGAACATTAGGCTTTTTTTCAGACAAGATTCCCCTTGCTGAAAACAGCCATGTGATTGCAGTGGAAAGTGTATTTATCACCTATTTTGAGGATAGAAAACTGCTTTGGGAAAGCAATGTAGGGAAAGGGAAGATTTTATCTTTGGGAGCCTACTTACATTTTTCAGATCCAAATTATCACCAAATTGAATTTGAACAGTTTGTGGAGAATTGTTTTGCCTTTTTAAACGGCGATATCAAAAATGTTAAGGAACAATTTTGGACTTATGATGCTCCGATGGTGAAAGAAAGTCAACTAAATATGGGTAAAACTGATTCTCTAAAACCTGAAAAGTGGAAAATTCCCAAAGCCACTTTGAGTAAGTCCAGAACAGTAACAAAGAATTATTATTCAATTCCATCTCCCACTGTATTAACCCAAGGAAAGGAATTAGGGGGTATTGAGGAAATATGGACCCATCCATTTATGTCTGTCAGAGATATTTTGGTCGCCATTCAGATTGAGGAGAAATCAAAACCAATTTGGTTAACAGACATTGAATCCGAAATAGAAATAAGACCCGATATGATCATTCGAAAATATCGTTTATCTAATGGAGTGACTTTTAAGGAAGTCGTGGTGAATAACACCAATACAAATGCTGTGATTGCCCATTACGAATGGGAAGGAAATCTGTATAGAGTAATTACAACATTTAAGAGCAATCTTAGGTTTATGTGGCCCTATTCAGAAAAAGCTTTAGGCTCGATATTTTATCAATATAATAAAGAAAACCATGCATTCATGGTTCATAATGAGTCAGAGGAATTTTTCTCGATAATTGGCTCAAATGTTAAACCAAAATCGGTTTTAAATGGTGCTTACGACGGATTTATTTATAACAATAATTCGTGGCAACCCATTGAAACAGATTTGATTCAAGTATCCGGTTTAATGGAATTTGACGGCGAAGAAACCCATGCGTTGGACCTATGTTTTTCTGCATCCGCAACTGGCATAGATAAAGCAATTAAGGATTATAATTTGACCCTTGGAAATCCAGCTCAATCCTTTCGAAACTCATCCAAAATAGTGAAGGGTGTCTTTGATAAATATCTACAAATACACACGCCCGATTCAATTTTTAATGAAGGATATAAATGGGCATTAATCAGTACAGCGCAATTTGAAGGAAAGACGCCGGGAATTGGCACATCCTTGATGGCCGGCTATTCCACAACGGCGCGCGGATGGGATGGCGCCCAGCCAATCAGTGGTCGTCCCGGTTATGCCTGGTACTTTGGGAGAGACGCCCAATGGAGTGCTTTGGCCGTAAACGATTATGGCGATTTTGATCTGACGCGGAATGTTTTAGAAACATTTATAAAATTTCAAAATGTAGATGGAAAAATTTATCATGAATTAACCACCAGCGGTTCGGTTCATTACGATGGATCGGATGCGACACCATTATTTGTGGTATTGTTTGGCGATTATTTCCGTCATTCCGGGGATGTTAATTTTGTGAAAAACAATTGGTCTTCAATCGAAAAGGCCATGGCCTATTGTTATTCTACCGACAGGGATAATGATGGTCTCATTGAAATATCAAATGTGGGTCATGGTTGGTTAGAAGGGGGCGCTTTATATGGATCACAAACTGAATTTTACTTGGCTGGGATATGGGTAAAAGCTCTGGAAGAAGCGGCCTATTTAGCAAAAATTGCAAACCAAAATACATGGTATAAAAAATATGATTATGATGCAAAATCTGTAAAAGGGATAATTAATAAAGGATTCTGGAACGCAGACGGGGGGTATTATAATTACGGTAAATACAAAGATGGGTCTTATACAAATGAGTTAATAATTCTATCTACCGTACCGGCATATTTAAATGTACTTGATAAAGATAAGTCCATCATAATGATGGAGAAATTTGCGCAGAATGATTTTTCTTCTGACTGGGGTGTAAGGATGGTTGGAAAATCTTACCCGAAGTTTAATCCTCGCAGCTACCATTTTGGTAGTATTTGGCCCTTATTTACCGGCTGGACTTCTCTTGCGGAATACGCGACCGAGCGGTCCATCCAGGGATTTACCCGAATCATGGACAATTTGATGAATTATAAATCCTTTGCCTTAGGCCGGGTTTCAGAAGTATTGCATGGTGAAAGATACGAACAAAGCGGTGTCACCCAATTCCAATGCTGGTCAGAAACCATGGTGATTCAACCGATTGTTGAAGGCATGTTAGGATTTAATCCTGATGCACTGGATAATCGGTTTGAATTGAATTTAAGTATTCCATTTAATTGGGACACGCTGAGCGTAAATAATCTGAAGATAAAAGATAATTCAATTAGCCTTGAGATGGATAAATCCGAAGATCGTGTGATTTACAAATTTGAAGCGCGAAAACAGGTGGGCTTGAATTTCAATCCTGAAATCCCTCTGAATACGCAAGTCAATTCTGTAGTGGCCAATGGGGAAAAGATTGATTTTAGAATAATAAAAAATAAGGAAAGTTGGCGCATTGAAATAAAGCCATTAGAAATTGACACAGCAATGCTGATTAAAATTGAAATGGTTGAAGGTAAATCAGTTTTACCAAAAAGTTATTTTGCCACAGAAGGCAGCACATCAAGTGAATTTAGTATTTTAAACCAGGAATGGATTGATAATAATCTGTTAATTCTTTTAGAAGGTATCCCTGGGAACCGGAATGAATTTGAGGTATATGTCCCTGGAGGAATTCAACAGATTAAAGGTGGGGAAATTGTAGATTTCAATTCAAAAAATTCCATAGCTAAAGTTGAAGTTTATTTTAATCCGAAGAACAATAAAAAAACCAAAAAAGTATTTATTAAATAATGGAATGTGATAAATGATGATCAGGAAACACCTAACACTCAGATTTACAACTTTAATTTTAATTGTATTTGCTTGCCAAAGTTGTGCGAACTCAAAAAATGATTGGACGATAGAATACAGAGGAAAACAAACAAAATTATTTACACTCAAAAATCCGAATAACCTGGAAGTAACCATTACGAATTATGGCGGGAAAGTAGTTAGTCTAATCGTTCCTGATAAAAATGGAAAATTTGAAGATATTGTTCTCGGATATGATAATATTGACGAAACCATAAAGGGAAACCTCTATTTTGGCGCTCTCATCGGCCGATATGGAAATCGAATCGCGAATGGAGAGTTTCGAATTGATGGGGAGGAATACACCCTACAAACCAATAATGGCGCCAATGCGCTTCACGGGGGAGAAGTAGGCTATAACGATGTGGTATGGGAGGCAAAGCAAGAAGGGAATACGCTCGTTCTTAAACATTTTGACCAGGATGGGCATGAGGGTTATCCCGGAAATTTGAATGTAGAAGTCATTTATGAATTGACGGATAATAATGAACTCAAAATATCCTACAATGCTACGACGGATAAAGCGACGCCCATCAACCTAACACATCATTCCTTCTTTAATTTAAAAGGAGCCGGGAATGGCACCATCTTAGATCATAAACTCATGATAAATGCGGATCGTTATAATTCAATTGATTCCGGGTTAATTCCAACAGGGGAATTGGCAATGGTAAAGGAAACGCCTTTTGATTTTACGAGTCCAACCGCTATTGGGAAGAATATTAATGCGGATAATCAGGATATAAAAAATGGCTATGGGTTTGATCATAATTGGGTATTAAACGGCGAGATTGGAAAGATGAAACTTGCGGCCAGGGTCCTAGAACCAGAAAACGGCCGGGTCATGGAAGTCTATACAACGGAACCAGGCTTACAATTTTATGCCGGTAATTTCCTCGATGGCAGCGATGTGGGAAAGGGAGGGAAAAAATACGAGTATCGCACAGCATTTTGCCTCGAAACGCAACATTTCCCCAACTCTCCCAACCAGGAGAATTTTCCCAATACAATCTTACGCCCCGGCGAAACTTATTATTCTGTAACAAATTATAAGTTTGACGTAGTAAAATAAAAGGGGTTGTGTGGCTACTAATCTTTTTGTGTTACTAATCCCACATCCAGCATCATTCGGTTAATGATGCCCGCCCAAATATAGGTCTTGTGGTAACCGCCCCATTGGTGGTCAGGACTGTAAAATTCCCATAGATTGTGGTTTGCTTTCAGTTGGGATAACATACCATTCACTACTTTTTGCACGAGTTCCTTTGCCTCTTTATGATATCCATAATCAATTAATCCGCGCATAATGAGGAAATTCCACTCCACCCATACAGGACCATTCCAATATCCTTTAGGATTATAATATGGATCAGCAGCTGATAGAGACGGAATACCATATTCTCGCCAAAAGGCATTCGGATCCGTAAGTTTTTCGACCAAACTTTTTGCCTGCTCTTGATTGGCGATACCGGCCCATAAAGGCAAAAATCCAATTATTTCATCCCGTTTCAGATCGTTTGGTTTAGAATAAGTAAAATCGTTATCCCGTTTATCCACATTATAATAGAAGCCCTGTTTTTCATCCCAACAATATTGATTTATTAATTGAGTACGGGATAGATAATCGTTTTTCCAATGGGAGGCCTCATCTTCTAATCCCAATTCACGGGCCATTTTTTCTAGGGATTTGGCTTCTTTTACCAGCATTGAATTAATATCAACACCATCCAGATTTGCTGGCCAGGTGACTTCATCCCATACCGCTACCAATCCATCGCGCACAGATTCTAAAACGGCATGGCCGCCCCATTCGCATAACCCATCGCTATCCGTATCACGGGTGGCAATGTAAAAATTATAAAAGGCCTTACTTGAGGCATACATTTCCTTAAGGAACTCCTTATCGCCTGTCATGACATACACTTCCCAATTGAGCCAACAATACCAGGGCGCTGAGGTGGTTAATTGTCCATTATGTTCAATCACCTCATTTAAGTATGCACCCGTTCGGTAATTTATATATCCGTTGGGATGCTGTGTTTCAGCGTACACCCTTTGAGAATTCATGGCGCTAACAGGATCCAATAACGCATAAGCTAGCATGGTGATGCTTTCGTGAAATACCTGCCCGCCGTGGCCCCACCCCCAAATCGGCTCACGAGAAAACACATAATAATTATTCGATAAATTACCTTCCGGCGGATAAAACACTTGGCGCATCATATTGAATGAACTACGCCATAATAGTTCAATATCTTCATTCGCGAATGAATAATTATTTTCTATGGACTTAAATAATTGTTTCGATTCATTGAGATAATTTTCAAAGTGAATTTTTTCTAAATCTTCAGCTTGTTTATTGAGCATGTTTTGTTTATTAGGAGAATTAGTGACGCGAATGAATCGTAATTTTTCAGATTGATTAGGTTTTAACGTATACTTTTTTCGAAATGCCAGAATACTGGCGGAATCCGGTATTTCAGGATTTGGTTGTTCAAATCCAAAATTCTTTAATGTTGCTTCCGGATGCTTGGGGGAATATCCGTCGCTATTTAAAAACCGAATATCCACGTGCAGGTCATTGACTGTAAATATATTTTTAAATGTTTCGTGATATGGTATTTTATGATTAATTGTCCAACTATCGGGATATTTATGACTGTCAAAAAAAGCATTATTTTCATTTATGTCTAAATGATCTAAGGGTGAATAATCGTTGTTGTAAAATGAAATAATTTCAAGATTCTTTTTTTCTGACAAATTATTGATAATTCGTATGTCGACTAAAAGGGCATTGGAGCTTTCGACCAGGAAATCAACCCTGCATAAAAGATCTTTAAAAGGTTGAAGCTCTACGGTTACCAAGTTAGGATATGAATTTGTAATTAGCGGTGGCGAGGCCATCTCAGAGATCGTATATACCCAATCACTATCTGACTTGAATGTGATAAAAAAATCACCGCCCTGTTCGGACGAAAAACCAAAGGGTTGGTCCGCATTTGAGTATTGCAATTCATATCCTTGGTCAATAATAAAATTCGAATGATTTATTTCTGCCGCATAGGTGGTATAAATTGGTGAATGATGATCAAGCTTATATACTTGCACATTTTTGCTGCAAGAAACAAAAAATGTAAAAAGGAAAACATAATACCTCAGCCAAAATTTTCTTTTCATGGTAATCAAATTAAATATATTCTAAAAGAAGTTGACAATCTTTTTTGCTGATATCAAGGGAAAATTAAGAAGCCTATGAATGTAAATTATTGCTAATTATATAGAAATCGCTCATATCGCTCAAAAAACTATTATTGGTATTAATAATTTTTACAGGATGCGAAAAAAATCCAACAAACGGAAAAACGTATGAACTGGGTGGTGAATCCACCTTCACTTGGAAAGAATTGATTGAAACTATTTCTAATGCATCCGGGAGAAAAAGTGGAAGATCCCAGCACCAGCTTTAGGAATAAAAATGGCGGGGACTCTTTTGGATCGCTTTCCTTGGGTCCCAATTTCCCGGGACCAGTTGACCATGTTAATGGAAGGGAATATCTGTGACGGTTCAAAAGCTTTTCGTGATTTTAATATTAACCCGATTCCATTTTCATTAGAATCTTTAAACTATCTGAAAGGATGAAATTCATGCACAAGCAGTTGATTAAAACTGCTATATTTTTATTATCAATGATGGCTTTTCTATTTGGTAAATCCTTGTGAAATATGTTATCCAACAATCGGCTCTAAAAATTCACGAATGCCACTCAAATGAATGGTAAAATTGTTCTCATCTTCAAATGATACACCATTAATTATTTGA
>Ga0208336_1000076_pt1 | contig 41064 bp, 42 predicted proteins | sample DeeseametaMP0372_FD_184212 | JGI IMG/M metagenome (GOLD analysis project Ga0208336, IMG submission 184212) | Marine microbial communities from the Deep Atlantic Ocean - MP0372 (SPAdes) | ecosystem: Environmental > Aquatic > Marine > Oceanic | place: East of Porto Seguro, South Atlantic Ocean...
TCTTGCTTCGCCGAACTTGGTCTTAACGTAAACTTTAAAAATATTTACTCCTGGCTTTAGTTTATAAGGAATCTTCAGCCAAACCAGGCTTGCAGCCTTGGGGAATTTATGAGGTTTTCCATCAACAATTATTTTCTCAATTGGACTGAAGGTGCTGATCTGAATTTGGAGAACTCCCTGCTGTTCTTCAACTTTTTCAGGCGTGAGGCTGAAAATTAGAATTTCAGATTCTTCTTCGGCAGACCACGCTGACTGAGGGCTCAGCAGAAAGAGAAACAGCATCAGCAAGATCATGCTTCCAGCCGTTTTTGTGTTTTTAAGCCGTTTATCCATTGGCGAGAAATCTCCCGGATGATGGTGATCGTTTTCTGGCAGCAGTGAAACGAGTTGAATCAGACCGGTGCAATTTTTTCTTTAAATGATATCTATGAATGCCTCGAAATTTAATTCAAGTTCTTTTTTTCAGGCAAATAACAATTGTTCTCACCTCGTGCAGTTTCTCTTCCAATATTAACTTTCTGAGATGAATGTGTCAATTGATAAGTTTAAATTGCTTGAAAACTGGCAGAAAAAGGGCTGCTGGCGTCAAATTTTTGTACCCTGCCGTTGGCTGCCAGGTGAAGCAAAAGCTGGAAAACTGTTTCTGTATTTTTTGTTTTTCGGAGTATATCAGCAAGCTCAGTTGCAGTAAATTTTTGTTCCGGATGTGAGCGGAGATGGTGTTGAATTTTTACCGCAAGTTCTAACACATCACCAGCAGCTTGTTTTCCGGCTTCTACACCGGGTTGGTGATAGGCATTTATACCAACCAGAGATGCATATAAGCCGACTGCCCTTTCAAAAAGTGCAATCAAGGCTCCCAGAGTTTGAGTGTTAATTTCTTCAAGTGTGATGGTGAGGGAGGCACGTCCGTTTTGAAAAAGCGCTTCGCGGGTTCCAAGCAGAAAACCATGCAGAAAATCTCCGGAAGTGATTCCCGGTTCAACTTCAAGACTGCCGGTTTCACTGTCTTTTAGCACTTCGATGAAAGTTACAAAAAAATCGGCAGTACCGTCGCGGAGCTGCTGAACAAAAGCATGCTGATCGGTTGAACCTTTGTTGCCGTAAACAGTCAATCCCTGGTTTACTTTTTTGCCGACCAAATCTTTTTCCTTACCGATTGATTCCATTACCAGTTGCTGCAGATAACGGCTGAAGAGCAGCAATCTATCTTTGTAAGGCAGCAGCACCATCGCTTTTTCACCTTGGCCTCTGCCTGCATGGTGCCACATCCAGGCCAGCAGAGCAGCAGGATTATTGCTGACTTCCGGACTACGGGTAATTTCATCCATCGTTTTTGCGCCAGCTATAAATTCATAGATATTCAAACCCTGTAAAGCCGCAGGAAGCAGTCCAACTGCAGAAAATACCGATGTTCTCCCTCCAACCCAGTCCCACATTGGAAAGCGGTCAAGCCAGTTTTCCTGTGCTGCAAGTTGATCAAGTTGACTGTTTGCGCCTGTGACTGCAACAGCGTGTTTTGTGAAATCCAGTCCGTTCTTTTCATAGACATCTCGAACCTCCAGCATTGCGTTCCGGGTTTCTTTTGTTCCTCCGGACTTGGAAATAACCAGCGTCAAAGTTTCCCCTAATCCTTTGCCGATTGAGGCCATGACCTGATCGATTCCGTCCGGATCAGTGTTGTCCAGAAAATAAAACCGCATTCGATCCGTCCCAGAACCAAGCGCACTTAGTACGAACTGCGGACCAAGCGCGGAACCTCCGATTCCGAGCAGCAGCACATTCCGGAAAGAAGCAGCTTTTTGCGGTTGGATTTTGTTCCGGTGAATTTCTGCTACAAAATTTTGAATCTTTTCAAGTGTGCTGCTGATCACCGTTTGAATATCTGTAGACGGAGCAAGTTCAGGATTTCTCAGCCAGTAATGTCCGACCATGCGGTTTTCATCAGGATTTGCGATACCTCCCTTTTCCAGGTTCTGCATTTGTTGAAAAGCATTACGGAAAAGCATTTCCAGTTCATTCGGCAGTTTATCCGGAACATTCATTCGAGATGTATCAAGTGCCATCCCCAACTCCGGAAGGTCAAGGTAATGCTGCTGAAAATTTTGCCAGGTTACTGATTTTGTCATTCCTTTATTTTGTTTGTGATTCATTTGTGAATGGTTTTTAATCTTTGAGTACACAAAATTTCAGTAATCTCATCGTCTGAAAGCTGATTCAGGCATCCGCCATGCGGACAGTTTTTCAATTCACAAATCTCGGGCCAGTCCAGATTTGGTGTCACCACCCATTGTTGCTGATCGTACGGTCCCCAGCGAGTTGGCGTATGTGGTTTTGCAGGACAGAAAAATCCAAGCAGCGGAGTTCCTGCAGCATTTGCCAGATGCAAAGGTCCGGTGCTGCTGGCAATCAACAACGAAGCATTCCGGATCACAGTAAATAATTCTGGAAGTGAAAATCGTCCAACAGTCTTCTTTACTCTCTCTTCTGGAAAATCCGCAGCCAGTGCATTCACCACATTTTCTTCTCCGGAAACTCCTGTTAATAAAACCGTCCAGTCAGTTTTTTCCAGTAACAGTCGTATTATCAGTTTGTATTGCTCCTCATTCAAATTTGGAGCAGAAGCACCGCATCCGGAATGCAATATAACATAATCCTTAGATTTTAGTTCTGTCTGGAAATCATCCCACCACGGTTCTGGTGTCCATTGCTTAAACTCGTAATGAGGCTGGGTTATTTTGTCCGGCATAAGTGATTCAAGCAGGGAAAGATTGTATTCAGACTCATGTTTCCGGCAGTCTTTTCGGTGTTCGTAAATGCGCCTGTTCAGAAGGAATGAATACCAGCGGTAACCTGTACCGATCCGGAGAGGAATTTTTGCCTTGAGCAGAGCAAAGGCTAATTCCGGTCGGGGATAAAACAGTATTGCCGCGTCAAAATTAAGTTCCCGCAGCTGATGACTGAGTTTCAATACTCCCTTCCAGCCTCTGTGACGTCCCTCAGGCTCATAACTCAGCAACAGGTCTATTCCCGCATACTGTTCAATTAACGGAACGGTATAGGGCTGTGCCAAAAATGAGATGAACGCTTCTGGGTAATTATTGCGTAAAGCTGTAACTGCAGGAAAAGTCAGAATGGTATCGCCAACCCGATCCGTGCGGATCAGCAGGAAACGTTTGCGGGAATCGGATGAAGGATTTGTTGACATGAATACATTATCAAATATTCAGGAAAAAACATTTACTATGCCTGAAAAATATTGCTCCAAAGTTTGCCTGAAACTTGGCGTCCTATTTCGGCAATGGATTCAGTAAGAGGGATGGATTTTGGACAGGCTTCAACACAGTTTTGCGCATTGCCGCAATCGGCAATTCCACCTTCCTGCATAAGAGTGTCGAGCCGCTCATCCGCTATGTTTTTTGCAGTAGGATGCATATTGAAAAGGCGTGATTGACTGATGGCCGCAGCACCAAGGAAGTTGTTGTTGAGACTGTATTGCGGACAAGCTTCCACGCAGCATCCGCAAGTCATGCACTCAGAAAGTTTGTAGGCAATTTCCTGATGATTTTGAGGTTCACGGATTCCGGGTCCAAGATCGTGGTAGCCGTCTGCTGTGACCCAGGCCTGTACTTTTTTCAAGGCACCAAACATCCGGGAACGATCTACTGCTAAATCACGAATTACCGGGAACTTGCTCATGGGTTCCAAAGTGATCGGTTTTTCAAGTTGATCCACTAATGCACTGCAGGACTGACGCACCTTTCTGTTAATCACCATTGTGCATGAACCGCAAACTTCTTCCAGGCAGTTGCATTCCCAGACCACTGGTGCGACTTTTTCTCCTTTGGAGTTTTCCGGATTTGCCTGAATATCCATCAAACAGGAAATTACATTGGAGTTTGGGACATGTGGAATGACGAAAGTTTCCCAGTAAGGTTTTGTGTTTTCCGAATCCTGGCGTTTTATTTTGAAAGTAATTGTATCCGGCATAATATCATTTATGATTTAAGTTTTCGGATTTCGGATTTCGCTTTTTCAAAATCCGATTGTGCAGATGTTATGTGAATCAGTCGTATTTCCTGGGACGAGGTGCAATGAGTGATTCATCCACATCCTCATAAGTAATTTCCGGCCCGCCATTTTTGAAAATTGCAATGGTGCTTTTGAGCCATTTTTTATTATTTTCGGCAAACCGTTTCATATACGCCAAATGTTCTGGAGCAAAGTCTTCTTCATTTACTTTTCCTGCAGCCTTTTGTTTTTCAAACACCAGGTATGTATCCGGACGAAAATCATCCGGCTGATTGAGGTCAAATTCCGGCTTGTAATGCGAACCTCTGAATTCATCACGCATCAACGCACCTTTGGTGATTATCTTGGAAAGCTGAATCATGTTCCGCAGCTGGTTGATGAAACTTGGAACCGGATTTGACCAATCTGTTGTATCAACACAGTTTACGTTCTTCCAACGCTCTTCAAATTCATCAATTTTGTTGAGAGTTGCCTGCAACTTAGAATTTTCTCGGACAATCAAAACATTGGAAATCATTTCCTCTGCCATTTCTCTGTGCAGTGCATAAGGGTTTTCATTTCCGGACATTTTCTTAATTTCCGCATATTTTTCCTGCCATTGTTTAGTTGCCTCCGTAAACAATTTTTCAGGAACATCATCAGCCGCTTCCGGGACATTTTTGACATAATTGAGCACGCCCGGACTCATCATCAAACCGGTGTAAATGCAACTCAACAAAGAATTTGCTCCCAGGCGGTTTCCGCCGTGATACTGATAATCCGCTTCTCCCGCCGCATAAAGCCCGGTGATTGAAGTCATTTGATTTTGTGGCGATTGGTGGTCGATTAAACCTTCCTCAGTTCTCGTGTAATCAGTCCAGATTCCGCCCATTGAATAATGCACTGCCGGAAAAATTTCCATTGGTTCTTCACGAGGATCGACTCCGGTGAACTTTTCGTAAATCTCAAGAATCCCACCCAGACGATGATCAAGAAATTCACGCGTGAGATGAGTCAAATCCAGATAGACTTTCATTTCTCCGTGAACGCCTAATTTATCGTTCACGCAAATATCGTAAATTTCACGCGCTCCAACGTCTCTCGGCACCAAATTTCCAAAAAGCGGATAGCGCTCTTCAAGAAAATAAAAACGTTCTTTTTCCGGAATTTCTTTGGGCTTACGTGAATCCCCGGCTTTTCGCGGAACCCAGACTCTGCCGCCTTCTCCGCGTGCGGATTCACTCATCAAACGTAATTTATCACGACCGGGAATGGCTGATGGATGAATTTGGATAAATTCACCGTTCCCATATTTTGCGCCCTGTAAATATGCAGAAGTAACTGCAGTTCCTGTGCAAACCATGGAATTGGTGGAACGTCCGTAAACCATTCCCGGACCTCCGGTGGCTAAAATAACGGCATCGCCTTTTTCGGTGCTAATTTCGCCTGAACGCAAATTGTGGATGACCGCACCAACGCAGCGTCCATCACCGTTTAGTACAGCGCCGAGATATTCATGCCACTCCATTTTTTCGACCAGGCCCTGTACTTCGTAATGGCGTACCTGTTCGTCGAGTGCATACAAAAGCTGCTGGCCTGTAGTTGCACCGGCGAATGCAGTGCGGTGATAGAGCGTTCCTCCAAATCTACGAAAATCAAGATTGCCTTCAGGAGTTCGGTTGAAAGTTACTCCGAGCCTGTCCATCAGGTTGATGATATACGGTGCATGATGGCACATATCTTTGCAAAGCGGCTGGTGTGCTAAAAAATCACCGCCCTTCACGGTATCATAAAAATGAATGTCCGGAGAATCTCCCTCGCCTTTGATATTGACTGCCCCGTTGATGCCTCCCTGGGCACAAACTGAATGCGAGCGTTTTACCGGTAGAAACGAAACCAGCAAAACTGACATGCCCAGTTCCGCCATTTTCATGGTTGCGGCCAATCCGGCTAAACCTCCTCCAATTACAATTACTCGTTGTTTGCTCATCTGAAAAGATCTGTTTACCAAATTGCAGACAGTGCATACAGGGCACTTGCCGATAAAATAAAGAAAAGAAGAATGCTAAAAATACGAACCCGTATTTGGGATTTTGGAGTGAGGGCGATACCCCAGGTCATGCAAAAGGTGTTGAAGCCGTTTGCAAAATGAAAGACTGCTCCCAGGACACCAAGCAGGTAAACCGTCTTGGTTATTATACCCGATTCAGGATCACTAAATCCGCTGGAAAGATGCTCAAAATGGGTCCCCCAGGTCCCGGATATCCAAGGCCCAAACTGGGTGTTCCAAACATGTGCGAGAATGAAAAGGAGTACGCCGATGCCGCTGATTCGCTGCAGCCAATACAACAGGTGTGAAAAATATGTGTAAGAAGGTTGTACGGTGGATTCAAAAATCAGGCGAACACCAAGGAAGGCATGAAAGAAGAGCGGAATATAAACAACTATGACTAGTGTCCAAATCGCCAAGGGACTGTCATAGAAACTGTTGACTGCAGTATTGTATGTTTCTGCCCCTGAATGCAGATACAATTGCAAATAGAGATGATACACCAAAAACAGACCCACCGGCACAACACCCGTCAAACTGTGAATGCGCCGCATTAGAAAATGTGAGTCCATAAACCACCCTTAACTAAAATACATACCTTAAATAAACCGCTGAAAACTCTGCATTTATTTTAGCACGATAGGCAGCAAATTAGAAAGTGGTTATTTCTGTGACTATCGGATCAGAACGATCTAATGCAATTATGAAAGCGACAGAAATGTCAGCTTGCGACAGTTTTTGAAAGGGACAGTGCAAGGCGCGACTTGTAGCGTGCGCCGGTACGTTTGTGCAGGATTCCTTTAGTGACAGCTTTATCGATATTTTTTTGAACTCCGGAATAAGCTTCACGTGCCTGATCCATATTTCCTCCATCCAGTATCAGGCGGAATTTTTTGATGACTGTGCGTAGATCTGACCGCTGAGAACGCTTCTGTGCAGTACGTTTTATTGTTTGTCGAACACGCTTAAGCGCTGACTTGTGATGAGCCATAAGTGTTTTCCTTTTTTCTTAAAAAGCGTTGATAAAATGATCAATGTTCGGCGGTTTTCCATCCGCCAGTTGTACAGCAATCACGTCAAAACGCGGTTGCAGGTACGTTAGATGCTTCCGGCTGAGATAAAGCTCACCCAGTTGGCGCAACTTTCCAATTTTTTTCGCAGTTACCGATAAAGACGGATGCGGTCCACTGCTGCCCCTGCGGGTTTTTACTTCACAAAATATAAGGAACTCCCCGTAAGCTGCAATAATATCAAGTTCACCAAGTCCGGAACGGTGATTCCGTTCAATAATGCGGTATCCTTGCTCTTGCAAAAAATTACAGGCAATTTGCTCTCCTGCTGCTCCAGTCTGCTGTCGTGCCTTTGTCACAGCAAATTCAATTGAGAAGTAGACGATCTGTCCAGCTTTGACAGGGATTTGAGCCTGAAAGATCGTCTATGTAAGGGTGACAATCCATATTTCTCAATGGCTGCCCTATGTTTTTTTGTCGGATATCCTTTGTGAACTTCAAAGCCCCATTCCGGATAACGTTTTGCATTTTCGACCATTACTCGGTCCCGCGTCACTTTGGCCAAAATTGAAGCTGCAGCAATGCTTTTGGAACGAGCATCTCCCTTAACTACTGCTTCACCCCGAATTGTAGTTTGCGGGAACCTGTTTCCGTCAACAAGAGCATAATCCGGAGCAGGTTCTATTCCAGTCAGACAGCGAAACATTCCATGAAGCGTAGCCTGCAAAATATTCAGCCTGTCAATTTCTTCTGCAGAAATTGAGACGATTTTAAATGCCAGAGCCTCAGAACAAATAACGTCAAATAACTGTTCCCGTTTTGTTGAAGAAAGCTTTTTAGAATCGTTCAGCGGATGCTCGGCATTCCAATCTTTTCCTAAAATAACTGCTGCAACCATCACTGGTCCGGCCAGTGGGCCTCGTCCTGCTTCATCTACACCAGCAACTTGCTGAAAACCACGGCCTTGAGCCGCTGTTTCAAGTTCAAGTGTTGGACTGAAGTTATGCTGATGGCCGTGCCGTGATGCGTTCTTTGATCCGGGCTGCTTTTCCACGACGTGCTCTCAGGTAATAAAGTTTTGCCTGGCGCACTTTCCCGACTTTAATGACATCAATACTATCAATCCGGGGAGAGTGCAGCGGAAAAATTCGTTCAACACCATACCCCTGGGTTACTTTTCGTACAGTGAAAGTGGCTTTGTTGTTACGTGCACTGCAGTGCTTGCCAATAATGACACCCTCAAATGCCTGTATGCGTTCTTTGTTTCCTTCAGTAATTCGGTAATTAACCCGGACGCTGGATCCGACTCTTAGTTCCGGCAACCCGCTGCGTAATTGCGATTGCTCAATCTTTTCCATTACAGTAGACATTTTTTCTCGTTTGCTAAGGTGAATAATTAGTTGTCTGTATTATTTAATTTTAACTTTTAGTTTTGCATTGAAGCAAGTCCGGACGGCGATTTTTTGTCCGTTCTAAAGCTTGTTCTTCACGCCACTGGGCGATAATTTTATGGTTTCCTGACTTTAATTCTTCCGGAACTTCCATACCCTCAAAACTTGCAGGTCGTGTGTATTGCGGAAATTCCAGCATGGGCTGCGTGAAAGATTCATGTACAGCTGATTCCTGGTTACCAAGAACGTCGGGTACAAGTCGACTGATGGTTTCAATCATTGTCATAGTAATGACCTCACCTCCCATACAGATGAAATCTCCACCTGAAATTTCCTCATCCACCAAACTGCGTAACCGTTCGTCGAATCCTTCGTAACGGCCGCAGATCAGTGTCAAGACTGCTTTTTTCCTACTTAACTCTCTTGCTTTTTCTTGTGAAAAAGGTCGTCCCTGCGGAGTCACTAAAATTGTGTGAGTTTCCCGGCCACTGTTGCGGTGAAACTCTTTTTGCTCCTTAAGTGTCTGAGCAATCGGCTCAATCCGCAAGACCATTCCCGGTCCGCCTCCGTAAGGTGTATCATCTACCTGTAGATGTTTCCCGTGTCCGTGCTTGCGAAAATTGACCAGACTTACATTCAGGTACTGCTTCTCAATTGCCCGTTTAATCAGGCTTTCTTCCAGAAAAGAAGTAAAAATATCCGGAAATAATGTTAAAACTTCAAAGCGTAACATTACTCTCCGGTGCTGTTTCTTCAATCAATCCAGGTAACGGGTCAATTTTCATCCGCCGGGACTCAACATCCAGTTCAAGTACTACATGCGGAACATCCGGAATCATGAAACTGCTTTTACCGTTACGCACCTCATAAACGTTGTTTGCTCCGGTTTCCAGAACATCTGAAATTTCTCCCAAAAAACGTCCGTTTTTATCTTCTACACTGCACCCTATAAGCTGATGCACGAAGACTTCGCTGGATTCCAAAGGTCTTAACTGATCATCCGGCAATAATAAGCGGCAGCTTTTAAGCTTTTCAGCAGCAGTACGGGAATCAATTTCTTCAAAGAGAACGATCCAGCCACTTTTTGTCGGTCGAATCTGCAGAACTTTTAAGCTTTGTAACTGTCCTTCAGATTCTAAAAAGAAAAGCTCTACATTCAGATAATAATCAGGAGTATCTGTAAAGTATTTTACTCTAACTGCTCCTTTGATCCCGTGAGCACCAACAATTGTGGCAACCCAAGTCAGCTCATCATAATCATTAAAAACACTCATCGCGGTACTTATCGAAAAAAACGATTAACCCCGAAAGCTTATCAGACTTTGATTTTTGCCTGCTTCATCAATTTGCTGACTCGTTCCGTCGGTTGTGCACCCACGGAAAGCCAGTGCTTGACTCGCTCTTCATCAATTCCAAAGCGGTTTTCTGAGACCATTGGATTGTAAAATCCAATGCGTTCAAGATAACGACCGTCGCGTTTACAACGTTGATCTGCAACTACAACACGGTAGTAAGGTTTCTTTTTTGTACCACCCCTGGCGAGACGTATTTTAACCATAATAATAAGTTTTCAGTTTTCAGTTTGACCTGCCGGTGCCCTGAATCCAGCACCCGGACCCTTCAATTAGGCATCATATCCTGCATCATGCGCATGGCTTTGCCCGGATTGGAAACTTTTGTGAGCTTTTGCATCATTTTACGCATTTGGATAAATTGCTTAAGCAGTCTATTTATTTCGCTGACGGTTGTGCCGCTGCCTTTTGCGATCCTTATTCTCCGCGAGCCATTCATCAGTTTGTGGTTATTTCTTTCTTTAATAGTCATCGATGAAATGATGGCATCAATATGAATCAGTTTTTTGTCGTCAATATTTGCATCGTTAACAGAAGAAGCATTCATGCCGGGCAGCATTCCAATTACGTCTTTTATTGATCCCATTTTTCGCATCGAACGCAACTGATTTCTAAAATCCTCAAGCGTAAATTCGTTGCGCCTCAGCTTTTTCTGTATCTGCAAGGCTTCACGTTCACTGAAAGAGTCTTCAACCTTTTCGATCAGTGAGAGCATATCGCCCATGCCTAAAATTCTGGAAGCAATTCTTTCTGGATGGAATGCTTCCAAATTTTCGAGTTTTTCACCTACCGCAATAAACTTAATCGGTTTTTGCGTAATGGCCCGGATAGAAAGTGCTGCGCCACCGCGGGCGTCTCCATCCATTTTCGTCAACATCACACCCGTAATGTCAAGCAAATCATTGAAGCCTTTTGCCACACTGACTGCTTCCTGACCTGTCATTGCATCAGCGACAAAAAGAATTTCATGAGGCATGACGGAATCTTTGATCCGACTCAATTCCTCCATCAATTCCTGGTCTATGTGCAACCGTCCTGCAGTGTCGATAAAGACGGCATCGGCTTCTTCCTGCTTTGCAGCCTCGAGTCCATTCTGGACTATATCCAGTGGATTTTGATCTGTACGGGAAGGGTAGCATGAAATTCCCAATGTGTCCGCCAAGACTTGCAGTTGCTGGATAGCAGCCGGTCGGTAGATATCAGCGGGAATTAAATAAGGGCGCTTCCCTTCAGTTTTGTAAAGTCGTGCTAACTTTCCTGCGGATGAGGTTTTACCTGATCCCTGGAGGCCAACCAGCATTGTGACCAATGGAGCAGTTTCCGGTTCGGTTAATCCAGAATTAGCTCCGCCCATCATCTCTGTCAGTTCCTCGTTGACAATTTTAATGAACTGCTGACCCGGAGTAAGACTGCCCTGTACCTCTTCACCAACCGCTCTGTACTTAACTGAGCGTAAAAAAGCCTTAACAACTCTAAAATTAACATCCGCCTCCAAAAGGGCCATTTTGACCTCATTTAGAGTTTTACTCACATTTTCTTCCGTCAAACGACCCCGTCCACGTACCTTACGTAACGAACCGCTTAATTTGTCTGACAGGGTCTCAAACATAGGCTTATTGAAAAGTGATTAACATAATATTAGATCAAATTAATGGTGTTTTTGTCAAGCTGTTTTGCAGTTTATGCTTGGGGATCAACAAATATACTGTCCGGGCTGGCGCAAGGAATTCCTTTTTTTACTCAACTTTCTGCTTCTATTGCCTGCAAATAAATGATACAAGTTAAGTATATCAAACTGGCAGCAATTTTATTTGTGGCAGTTATATTTGCTTTTTTAGAAGTTTGGATGAGTTGTTTTATTCCCAAAAATCGGTACGGATTTTCTTTTTCTTGTGACGGGGCCGTTTAAGCTTTCGTTCCGATGATTCCGGAGGTGTGTCCGTGGATTGTTTTTCAGGATCCGGATTCTCGGTGGGAGGTTGGTAAGCTGTTTCCAAAAAAGTTGGACCAGTCCCTGCGTTGCGGGTTTCAGACATGGAGAGATCGTAACGTGGAATGACGGTTTGAAATTGTGTGCTGTGTGTCGCAGCAGCAGGAGTGACCTTGTCAAGGTTCCCGTCAACATAAGTGGGATAAAAATTGGTGGTACCTTTCAAGCGCTTCCAGCTCGCCTTGCGGCGTTTATCTTCTTCACTCATGACTTGGATTTCGTTCTGGTGTTATTCTCAGTATTTTAATGAAAGATTGAAATGTTGTCAGTACCCTTATAAACTAATTAGAGCAAAATGCAAACCATCTTCATAATTTTACTTTGTCTATGAATACAAACAGCGCAGGTGCTCCACTTAACCTGGTATTGGCCAGTCCTCGTGGATTTTGTGCCGGAGTAGATCGTGCGATCACTATTGTTGAAAAAGCTTTGGAAATGTATGGTGCTCCGATTTATGTTCAGCATGAAATTGTCCATAACAAGCATGTTGTTCAGCGCCTTCGGAACGAGGGTGCCGTTTTTGTGGAAAATATTGATGAAATCCCTGAAGGTTCACATGCAATTTTTTCTGCTCATGGAGTTTCTCCGGAAGTTCGAAAAAGAGCAGAGAAACGTAAATTACAGGTACTGGATGCGACCTGTCCTCTGGTTACAAAAGTTCATAGAGAAGCTCAGCGCTATGCCCAAAAAGAGCACACCATTATCCTTATAGGACATCATAACCATGTTGAGGTTAAAGGGACTGTTGGAGAAGCTCCCGAACATATTTTTGTAGTTGGAACAGTAGAAGAAGTATCGGATCTGAAGATTCCGGATGAGAAAAAGGTAGGTTATATCACTCAAACCACTTTATCTTTGGATGATACTGCAGAAATTATCACTGCGCTTAAAGAGCGCTTCCCGGAAATAAAGGGTCCGGCTAAAGATGATATTTGTTATGCTACACAAAATCGCCAAAATGCAGTGAAGGCTTTGAGTAAGGAAGTTGATTTGGTACTGGTAGTGGGGGCACAGAACAGCTCAAATTCGGTGCGTTTACTGGAAGTTGCGGAAACAACAGGAGTTAAGGCCCGCCGCATTGAATCTGCAGCAGAATTGGATCCGGAATGGTTGGAAGAGGTCCGGAACGTTGGTATTACTGCAGGAGCATCCGCGCCTGAGGATATCGTGCAGGGCATAGTTGCAGAAATCAGTAAGATGTCATCTTCAAGCAGTGTCCGTGATCTTGAAATAGTTCAAGAAGATGTTACGTTTGCTTTGCCGACTGTGTTAAGAAATGCTTAAATTTGGTGGCCGCTTTTCCCCGAGGTGAAATGCGATTTTTATCTTCCGGATCCATTTCACCAAAAGTCTGCTCATGCTCTGAAGGCTGAAAAATTGCGTCCCAACCAAAATTAAGTGAGCCTCTTGGTTTGACGATTACACCTTTCACTTTTCCTTCAAACAAATACATAGATTTACCATTATTGGTATATCCTAAACAACAAACGGCCTGAGCGGACTTATCTTTAAATTGAGATAAAGCACTTACCATTCCCGCCAAACCAAGGTTCTCTATAAACCACTTGACGAGTGGTCCGGGAAGTTCATTCCATGCTTTAAAATACAGTGATGTGTCTTCAACGATCACTGGAGCATGAATGTGTTCGTATGCCTGCTTCAGTTTATGTTTTACCAGTTCCTGGAGATCAGTAGTTTGGATTTCCTGTAAATCCAGCTCTAATGGAGTTAACCGGTATTCCAATAACTCAGATAACTCACTTAGTTTATTGGGATTTGAGGTTGCAAAGTGGAGATTCAAGAGAAAATCAGGCCAGAGCGGTGTAACGGACGATTCGTTTGTATTTAAACTGAGAAATGAATTCTTTGACAGATTTACTGCAAATAATGGATTCTACAAACAAGCATTTAGAGGTGCGAGGTTTGCGTTTTTAATGGTTTTTGCATTTGACAAAGCACGGGGTAGAACACTCCAAACATAAAATTCGGTGGTACGCAGCTTATTCCAGTAAAACTGAGCTTCTTCATTTTCCTCCAGCAATTCTGCCTGAGAAGTTGCTTCAGCAAGCAAGGCTTTCCATTTTTGCTGAGCTGAATCAGCCTGTTTGAGCAGATAAAAACAACACAGTACATCGCCCATCAAATCCAGCATATTGACTGCATAAAGGACATAACCGTCTTTTCCCTGTTCTTCTCCAATTTTTTTCAAACCGGCAATGCTTTCCTGCATCAATGTCCGGTAACTTTCCCATTCTGCAACCCAGCCGGCGAGTTCATCTTCTGGAGCATGATTGTCAAACCAGCTCAATTCCTGTTCAAGAACTTTGAGCAACTGTCCTTTTTTGGCAGTAAATTTTCTGCTAACAAGATCAAGAGCCTGAATTCCATTTGTGCCTTCATAAATCGAGGCGATTTTCTGGTCACGTGCATTTTGCTCAAGCGGAAAATCCTGTGTAAATCCAACACCACCCAAAACCTGAATGCCGATCCGCGCCACGTCAAATCCCTGATCAGTACCGAATGCTTTGCAGACTGGAATATGTAGGTCAAGCAAGTCTTGATATTTTTCGCGTGATTCATCCGGACCATGATGCGCCATGTCCGTGTACCATGCTGTCGTGTACATCAGGGCACGCAGTCCTTCCGTTACGGCTTTCATCTGCATCAGCATTCTGCGCACATCCGGGAACTCAATGATTGCAGCTTTTTCACCAGGATGAATTGCAGATGGTCCCTGAGTACGTTCTTTTGCATATGCCCATGCATTTTGCACAGCTGCACCTGCTCCGGCAAGTCCCTGCAAACCGACGAGTAAGCGGGCTTCATTCATCAGCTGGAACATTTGCGCCATACCGATATTTTCGGCTTTCAGCAAATAGCCGTGACAACTTGCATTATCTCCAAATGAGAGTAAGCAAGTTGGTGATCCGTTGATCCCCATTTTATGTTCAATGCTGATCACCTTCACATCATTCGGTGTTCCATCCATTCGAATTTTAGGAACTATAAAAAGGCTGATGCCTTTAGTTCCTTCAGGGGCATCTGTGGTGCGTGCCAGCAGCAGATGGATGATGTTTTCCGCCATATCATGGTCACCGTTTGTGATAAACTGTTTTGTACCTTTTATCAGGTAGTGTCCAGCTTCCTGTTTTGTTGCACTGGTGGCAGCATCGCCAACTGCACTTCCGGCCTGAGGTTCTGTCAGACACATCGATCCGGACCACTTGCCGCCGAACATTTTCTCGCAAAAGGTGATTTTTTGTTCTTCTGAACCAAAAGTGTAAATCAGGTTTGCCGAACCGGATGTGAGTGATGCGCCGATGGTAAATCCCTGGTTTGCCGCCAATTGGGTTTCTTTAGCAATGATAGAAATCACTTCCGGAAGTCCTTGTCCTCCATATTCGGGAGGCATATTCATGCTCAACCAACCACCCTCGCCAAGTTGTTTCCAGGCATTTGCAAAACCATCTGGAGTTACCACAGAGCCATTTTCTATTCTACAACCCTGGCGGTCTCCATTTTCGTTGAGGGGGCCAAGTACCTGTTCCGAAAAAGTACTGGCCTCGTTGATAATCATTGTAAACATCTCTTCGTCAAATTCAGCAAAGTCCGGAAGTTCACACAATTTTCCGGCTTTCAAAGTTTCGTTAACCACGAATTGAAGCTCTCTGCGGTCGACTTGATATTCGGTGCTGCTCATGATGTTTTTTGAGTTTAAAAGAGGATAGGATTGGTTTTGAGATTCATATTTTGATCTGCCTAATGTTCCGGTTATTGACTGACTAAAACTGACTAAAAAGGAATCAGTCTATTTTCTGAAATATAATTGAGGCATTTGTACCACCGAAACCAAAGGCATTTGACATTGCAACGCGCATTTCTTTTGACTTTCCGGTATTCGGTGTCACGTCCAAATCACATTCCGGATCCAAATTTTCGATATTGATAGTTGGCGGAATAAAATTATGGTGTAAAGCTTTAATGGAAAAGATTGCTTCAATTGCTGCTGCAGCTCCGAGAAGATGTCCGGTCATGGATTTGGTTGAACTGATAGAAAGTTGCTGGGCAGCTTTTTCTCCCAAGGCCATTTTTATGGCTCTTATTTCGTTAAGGTCACCGACTGGGGTTGATGTACCGTGAGCATTGACATAGTCAATTTCCTCTGGAGCCAAACCGGAATCTTTGAGGGTCATTTTCATGGCTCGCGCGGGGCCTTCTGATGAGGGAGATGTCACATGGTGTGCGTCTGAACTGAAACCGTATCCTGTTATTTCACAGTAAATACGTGCTCCCCGTGCTTTGGCAAATTCGTAGTCTTCAAGAATTAGCATCCCTGAACCTTCGCCCATGACAAACCCGTCACGGTCTTTGTCGAAAGGCCGGCTTGCTTTCTGTGGATCATCATTTCTGGTACTTAGAGCATGCATTGACGCAAAACCTGCAATACCGAGTGGTGTCACACTTGATTCCGCACCGCCTGAAATTACAACTTTTGCATCACCACGTTCAATAGTTCGGGCTGCAGTGCCAATTGCGTGATTGGAAGATGCACAAGCTGAAACGGTACAGGCGGTGTAACTTTTGGCTCGAAAAAGAAGTGAGACATATCCCGGTGCCAAATTACTTAAAGTCATCGGGATAAAAAACGGGCTGACACGTTTGGGGCCGTGCTCTTCAATAATTTTGGAGTATCGTTCTATACAGCCCAGTCCACCAATTCCGACGCCCATTGAAACACCTACTTCTTCTTCAAGATCTTCAGTGATCTCCAAGTTTGCGTCAAGCAAAGCTTCCTGTGTGGCACCAATTGAATACTGAATGAACAGATCCATTTTTTTGGCTTCTTTGATCGGAATGATTTCAGGCAGCTGGAAATTTTTTATTTCACCTGCAATCTGACAACGGAATAATTCAGGATCAAAATGAGTGATCCGGTCTATTCCAGATTGTCCATTGGTGCAGGCCTCCCAGGAAGAGGAGACATCATTTCCGAGAGGGGACATGCACCCGAGTCCCGTCACTACAACGCGGTTTCCCATGCTCTTTCAGATTGATTACGTGAAATGATGACAAGCACGATTATTTGTTAACTGTGCCACGTCTTCATTTAAAGTTTTTTATCGTTACTCAGGCTATGGATTCAGCTATGAAATCCACTGCAGACTGAACGGTGGTAATTTTTTCTGCAGCCTCATCAGGAATATCTACCTCAAACTCCTCCTCCAGAGCCATCACCAGTTCTACAGTATCCAATGAATCTGCATCTAAATCTTCAATGAAATGTGAACTCATTTTGATTTCTGATTCATCCTTACCTAATTGCTCACTTATGATTTGGATGACCTTAGCTTGTATTTCTTCCATTATATTTTTTGATTAAAGGTTTGAAAAATTAATTAAACGAGGTTTATTTTTTGTCAGATATGAAAAAAAATCAACCCTGTTTTTGCAAGTACTAATGTTTAGTACATTCCTCCATTCACATGCAGAATAGTTCCGGTAATGTACGAAGCCTCTTTTGAGGCCAAAAAAGCAACTGCATTAGCAATATCTTCTGCATCTCCCATCCGGCCCAAAGGAATTTGCTGCAGGATTACTTCCTGCTGACTTTCATTGAGAGCTTGCGTCATTGCTGTATCTATAAATCCCGGGGCAACAGCATTGACTGTAATTCCCCGGACACCAACTTCACGGGCCAGTGACTTGGTAAAACCAACCAGAGCAGATTTAGTTGAACTATAATTGACTTGTCCCGGATTTCCAGTAAAGCCGACCACAGAAGAAATATTAATAATTTTCCCAGTACGCTGCTTTACCATTAGCCGGATCACTGCTTTGGTAACATTGAACACTCCATTGAGATTGACATCAATTACTTTTGACCACTGCTCCGATTTCATGCGCAGAAACAGATTGTCCTGCGTTATTCCTGCATTGTTGACTAAAATATGAATTCCACTCAGTTCATCGGTTATATTTTTAACCATCGCATCAATGGTTTCAATATTTGTTACATCTACCTCAAAAGTCATGCATTTACGGCCCAATGCTTCCACTTCTCCACGCACTTCCGCAACATCCGGACTTATATCCGCCAACACGATATCTGCTCCGGACCCTGCTAATCTTAAGGCAATAGTTTTACCAATACCCCTTCCAGCTCCAGTTATAAGTGCAGTCTGGCCTTCAAAATTCATGGCAGTTTCTGTAGTTTTATTGACAGTTAAACTCTTCTGTTGAGCAGATGTAATTGTTGCAGATTTTCTTTCTGACAAAGATACATCAGCGGATTTTAAAATAAATAATCAGCGTAAATACAAACAGCCAAATTGATTTGAGATGCATGTGCCAAATAACGCGGCTGTTAACTTCCTGAGGATTTAACAGCTTATTCTCTTCAGGAACAGGATCTATTCCAAGTTTATTCTGCAACATTATCCAAACAGAGACAACTTCTTGTTTCTTTTCAGAATAAGTCCACAGGCGTTGAAGATGATGATGGTATGGTGAGCGTAAAAAAAAGCGATATCGCTCAGCAATAGGCCTGCCTTTCCGCCACACCATGAACCTGAAAAATGTACGTTGAATGATAGAGGAAAGTACTGAAAAAACAAAAACTCCACCTACAATCGGTAAAAATAATTCTGCTTTTACAAAAATAAACATAGCTGAAACCATGCTGCCCAATGCAAGTGCCCCCAAGTCGCCCATGTAAATCAATGCTGGCGGAGAATTGTATTTTAGAAAAGCAACACCTGCACTAATGACCAGGGCAGAGAGAACTGCTAATTCCTTGATATCATGTGAAAGACTTGGAATCTTCAGCCTTGCCGCAAATTCTGGGTCTCCTCCTATGTAGGCCACAAGTCCGACAAACATGGCACAAGTCATCAAGGGTACAGTTGCCAGAGAGTCCATGCCGTCTGTCAAGTTAACTGCATTTGCTCCACCAACGATGATGATGGTCATGAATGGAATAAAAAGATATTTTGGCAAGTAAGGATATGCTGTTTTCAGCGGTACGAGTGGTACTACTAAATGTCCATCAATATCGACAAACAAATATAAACCGGTAACTACCAGCAGTGAAACAGCAAATTGAGCAGTCAGTCGCCATCGTCCGCTAATTCCATCTGCTTTTTCACTAAATGCTTTTCTGGTTTCATGTCCGGACTCAACGCGCCGCTTGTTGATGACTTTTGCTATATCGTCAATTGCTCCGATAATGCCAAACGAAAGCATGATCACCAACAGAGCCAGAACGTATTGATTCAGATTGCACCAGAGTAATGCTCCAAGCAAAATGCCCATAATCAAAACGCCGCCGCCCATGATGGGAGGTGCTCCCGTGTAAGGCTTAATATCAGCAGGAGTTGTGATAAAATCAGAAGTAATTCCTCGTTTCCTGAAAGCCCTGATTACACTCGGCATCACCCACACTATTAAAAAATAGGCAGTCAAAAAAGCCATACCACCGCGAAAAACGACAGACTTAAAAATCTGATATTGCCAAATTGAATGCAGAAGTTCAGCCAGCATTTCAGTCCTAAAATGTCATAAGTTCTTTTTCCTTTGCAGTGACTAACTCATCTACCATGTTAGTATGCTTATCTGTAACTTTCTGGACGTGATCCTGCGCCACTTTTTCTTCGTCCTGTGAAATGAGCTTATCCTTTTCCATTTGTTTCAAGTTGTCATTCCCTTCTCTGCGAACAATGCGTACTGCAATTTTCGAGTCCTCTCCAATTTTTTTGATCTGTTTTACGTAATCCTTTCGTCTCTCTTCAGTGAAAGGTGGAGTAACCGCACGAATGATATTTCCATCATTGGAGATACTGAAACCAAGGTTTGCGGCCTGCAAACTACGCTCAATTTCTTTGATCATAGTTTTTTCCCAGGGACTGATTGTCAACATCTGTGGTTCAGGAGTAGATATGTTTGCCACCTGATTAACAGGAGTTGGATTTCCGTAATATTCAACCTTGACTGCATCTAACATTGCAGGTGAAACACGTCCTGCATGAATACCGCTGAGATCCACTTTAAGACTCTCAATGGTAATATCCATCTTATGATCAACCATTTCTTCAACTTCCTGTGTGTTTTCCATAGTCATGAGCCTCTTTGCTTGATCAGTGTTCCAACGGTTTCTCCACAAACAGCCCTGAGGATTGCGTCAGGTTCCTGGTAGTCCAGGACCAAAATGGGGAGTTGATTATCTCTGCAAAAAGCAATGGCCGTTGCGTCCATCACTTTCAGATGTTTTTTGAGAACTTCGTCGTAATTTAACACATCGTAACGAACCGCATCAGAGTGGAGCTTGGGATCTTTGTCATAAACTCCATCAATTTTTGTTGCTTTTATGACAATTTCGGCACCCACCTCAGAAGCACGTAATACTGCAGCTGTATCTGTAGTAAAAAATGGATTTCCCGTTCCGGCGGCAAAAATCACTACTCGTTTTTTTTCCAAATGCCGGTCAGCTCTGCGTTTGATGTAAGGTTCCGCAATTGCGTTCAGCTCAATGGCTGATAAGACGCGAGTTAAAATACCTCGCTGTTCCAGCATTTCCTGCAGGCAGATACTGTTGATCACTGTAGCCAGCATTCCCATATGATCTCCGGCAACTCGGCCAACATTACCTTCAGCAGATTTGGATCCACGAAAAATGTTTCCTCCCCCAATCACAATCCCAACTTCTACACCAAGGTTGTGAATGGAGATTACACTTTCAGCCAGTGCCCTAATAGTATCATAATCAAACCCGGTACCGCGTTTCCCACCCAGAGTTTCTCCGCTCAGTTTAAGTAGAATACGTTTGTATTTAGGACTCATACAGGTAGTCTAGAACTGGAATTTAGCAAAGCTGTTGAAGTTAATTTTAACTCCAAGTTCCTTTGCAGTATTTTCAACCAATTGACTCACAGAAAGTTGCGGATCTTTGACAAAAGGTTGACTTTCAACACAAATTTCTTTGAGGAATTTTTTTAACCGTCCTTCAATCATTTTTTCAATGATATTTTCAGGTTTTCCGGATTCTCGTGCCTGGGCCGTAAAAACCTCTTTTTCTTTTTCAAGCACCTCTTTTGAAACCTGATCAGCATTTACTGCTTCTGCAGGAAATGCTGCAATGTGCATGGCAATGTCACGGGCCAATGTCTTCAGGCGTTCATCGTCACAAGGTTTGTCCGTTTCCAGTGGTACCGCAACTCCGATCTTGCCATTGCTGTGGATATATCCTCCATGAACACCATTACTTATTTCCATTTTTCTGCAGTCAAGAATCTGCATGTTCTCACCTAATTCAGCAATTTTTTCTGTCAACAAACTTTCAACACTGCCTTCACCTTCGACTAATGTCTGTTGTAAAACATTTTCCCCGCCTTGCTCAGACACTTGATTTGCAAGTTTGCTGATAAAATCCTGAAATATGTCGTTACGTGCTACAAAATCAGTTTCGCAGGCAACTTTTACCAAACCGGCACGTTTCCCATCTGTACTGACTGTAAAGCTTACCGCACCTTCACTGGTTTCCCGTGAAGATTTTTTCAGGGCTTTTGCCTGTCCTTTTTTCCGCAGATAATCTTGTGCTGCTTCCAGATCTCCGTCTGCTTCAACGAGGGCCTTCTTGCAATCCATCATTGCAACTCCGGTGATTTCCCGTAACTCTTTTACTGCTGCTGCTGTAATCGCTGCCATCTTGTTTATACTTCCAATGCTTATTAAGTTTTTATGTGGTTTCCGGACTTACAAGTTGTAAATCCGGAAAGATTATCTGGTAGGTACTGTTTATTTTTTTGTTTCCGATTTTTTAGCCTTAGTCGCTTTTGCTGCGGGAACTTTTTTCCCGGAAGCAGTTTCGGCTTTTTTTGCAGTAGCAGCAGTTTTTTTAGCTGGTGTTTTTTCCACTGCAGATTTGGCTTCGGTAACAACCTCAGCTTTTTTCTCCTTTGCTTTCGCTTCAGACTTTGCTTTCACTTCAGGCTTTGCTTTCACTTCAGGCTTTGCTTTTTCGGCAGCCACTTTTGTTTCAGCAGACTTTGGTCCCGGAGCAGCTTCGGTCTTCTCCTCTTTTATTTTGGCAGGAGTTTCTTCAGCTTTTTTCTCCTTTGCTTTTGCTTCAGCTTTTTTCTCTTCTTCAGCTTTTGCCTCAGAAACAACATCAGTTTCTTTCTCCTTTGCTTTCGCTGCAGGTTTTGCTTTTTTAGCAGCAGCTTTTTCTTCAGTAATCGATTCTATTCTAGTTTGTTTTCGAGCAGCAAGACCTTCCATGACTGCAGTAGCAATTACGTTTGCATAAAGGGCAACTGCACGTGGGGAATCGTCATTCCCAGGAATAACGAAGTCTATACCGGTAGGATCACAATTTGTATCAGCAATACCAACAACTGGTATTCCCAACTTTTGTGCCTCTTTCAATGCAAGCTGTTCTTTATGACAATCTGTAATGAAAAGCATCGATGGTACACTTTTCATATTCCGTACTCCGCCGAGTGAACGCTCTAACTTCACGCGTTTTCGCTCCATCATCAGAGCTTCTTTTTTGATCACACCCTCGTAACTGCCGTCTTCTCCAGCAACTTCTTCAAAGGTTTTCATTCGTGCGATTGACTGCTTTACAGTACCAAAGTTTGTTAACAAACCTCCCAGCCAGCGAAAATTGATGTAGGGGCACCCACACCGGTCGGCTTCTTCTTTAACGATACGTTGTATTTGGATTTTTGTGCCGACGAATAGTGGTACCCGTCCTTCTTCTGCAGAGGCTTTAACGTATTCGTAAGCTTCTTTGAGCTTGGTCAGTGTCTGACGCAGATCGATGACGTGAACACCGTTTTTTATGCCGTAGATGTACGGCGCCATGTTGGGATGCCAACGTTTTGTCTGGTGCCCGAAGTGGACTCCAGCTGCTAAAAATTGCTTCATTGAAATGACAGCCATAAAATCTCCTTATGATGGCTTGGTTAAATGTCCGCGGGATGTAATCGGACGAACTGGCTCTGAAGTGAATCATAAAGAATCGGCTCTGTTGTCCTCATCCCCTGACAGACAGATTCCGCTTCTCTTTAATAAAATTCTAAATTAAACTTATATATATAGCTAATCTTCTGGTAGTTTACAAGTTATTTTTCAAGAAAATAGTAGAAGAAGTGATGATTCCGTCTTCAGCTCATCATATCCAGGGCATCAGTTTTTGTTTGCAGCCTTCGCCAAAAGAAATGATGAAAATGGACTCCCTCTGCTTCAGTGCTGCATGGAGTGAACAAGATTATCGGGAAATGCAGGAGCAGCCTACTTTCTCAAATTGGCTGCTGCAAGTTCCAACTGCAGCTCAAGTAGGAATGCTGTCTTTCCAGTCAGTACCTCCGGAACTGCAAATCCTCAGATTAGCAGTTCTGCCGGATTGGAGGAAACAAGGGTTGGCTCAATTTATGTTAGAGCAGTTGGAAATAGTAGCGAAATCAGCTAATCTGGAATCACTCTGGCTCGAAGTCAATTCTGCAAACAAAGCTGCAACTGCATTGTATTACAAACAAGGTTATCAAGAAACAGGCATCCGAAAAAATTATTTTATAAATCTTTTGGGAGATGCACTTTTACTAAAAAAAATCTTGAAGTATGATGACAAACAGGCCGCGCAATAAACGGAGTGTCCGATAATACTATAATCAAATAACTATAACTGATGAACCTGTAATAAGTTCTAAATCCTTGTCATTTTGAGCGAAGTGAGAAATCTTGCATATGCTACTACGCTAATATCATTGAATTTTATCCCTACGGTTGAAACGACAAATTGTGGATTTAAGACTTATAACGAAACCATCATAACTCTTATTTAAAAAGATTTCCCTTGAAAGAAGAAGCAATTATTCTCACCAGTGGATTGTTTGATTCTCATAACGCAAAGACTGCATTTGGTCTGATTCGTAATTCAGAACAATATGAAATTCTTGCAGTCATCGATCAAAACTTTGCCGGACAGGATGCAGGAAAACTCGTTGACGGTCAGGTGCTAGACATCCCAATTCATGCAACCATTAATGAATTTTTAAGAGCCAGAAGTTCAAGAAACAAACTGGCTTTGGAAGAAAGCGGACGTGGTGTATACGCAATTATTGGGATTGCAACTCAAGGCGGGGTAATCCCCGAGGGACTTCGTATAGAGTTACTGGAAGCACTGTCCAGTGGTATGCATGTTGTAAACGGTCTGCACCACTATCTGAGCGATGATCCTGAATTAGTACAAAGAGCTGAGAAAAATCAGGCCAAATTGCTTGATATTCGAAAACCCAAAAGTGCAAAGGATCACGCATTTTGGACAGGAAATATCCTGAATGTCCGTGCTCCAAGAATTGCCATGTTTGGAATGGACTGTGCCTTGGGTAAGCGCACTTCCAGTCTTTGGCTCAGAGATGCCTGTCGTAAGCAGGGCATTCGCACCGAAATGATTTACACCGGGCAGACCGGGAAACTGCAAGGTGGACGCTATGGATTTATTCTTGATTCAACCCTCAATGATTTTGTCAGCGGAGAACTGGAAGAGGCAATTTTTCGTTGTGATCAGGAGGAAAATCCTGACTTGATGCTGCTTGAAGGTCAGTCTTCTTTACGCAATCCTTCCGGACCATGCGGTTCAGAATATCTTTGCAGTGCACTGGCCAAAGGTGTGATTTTACAATATGCGCCAAAGCAGAAATATTACCTGACTGATGATGATCGAAAACTTTGGCCGATGCCGCCGATTGAGGAAGAATTGGAACTGATTCGTTTATATGGTTCTCAAACTTTGGCTATAACACTGAACAGTTACGAACTCACTAAAAAAGAACTGGAGTCAGAACAGCAAAAACTGGAAGAGCGTTTGGGCTTACCGGTTGTCTGTCCTATGGAAGAAGGGATGGAGCGACTTGTTCCTGTGGTACAGGAGTTTATTGCATCAGAAGCAGAAAATTAGAATCTACAGAGTGAGCTGTTGACTCATTGAAAGAAGTCTTTCAGTATTTTAAAAGTGTTAAGCTTGATAACTGACAACTGAGCCTATTTACTATTTTTCAGTCAATCTTGGAATTAATTCTGCGAAGTTACAGGGTCGACTGCGGATATCAAGTTGAGTTGCTAGTATTTTGTCCCAACCTGTTCGACAAGCTCCGGAAGAACCCGGCAAACAAAAAATATAAGTTCCGTTGGCAACTCCAGCAGTGACTCTTGACTGGATAGTTGAGGTGGAGATTTCATCATATGATATCCGGCGGAACAATTCACCGAAGCCCTCGATTACTTTGTCAAATAAAGGGAATACTGCTTCAGGAGTGCCGTCACGTCCGGTGAGTCCGGTGCCACCGGTGCTAAGGATAATGTCTACTGCCGGATCAACAATCCAGCGGGACAGTACTGCACGAATCTGATAAATATCATCAGGCACAATGCATTTTTCCGCCAGAATGTGCCCTTCTTCTGTGAGACGTTCAGTAAGTATTTTCCCGGAAGTATCGGTTTCTTCAGTTCGAGAATCAGAAACCACCAGAATTGAGATCCGGAGAGGTAGAAAATCAAGTTGTTTCATGTGCTAAACCTGTAATCGGTTTTTAATTTCAATAATTTTGAAAGACCATAGTGGACGGTTTCATTATTGGATTGTTGTCCATTGTCAGTTTATTAGTGTTAATTGTCAATTTAACTCATGACTGGCATTGTTCGACATTTGTGATAGATTGTCTGCAGTTTTGGAAATAAATACGGAACGGTTCCTAAAACAAGTTATGAGTGAAAACCTGCAGACAGGCAACTGAATGTGCAGTTAAGGAAACAAATTTGAGATGTTTTATCCATGAAATCTGCAAAGATAGCTAGTCTTTTCCGGAAGTTGAGCGACTCAATTCCGAATCCGAAGACGGAGCTTTGCTACCGGAATCCTTTCGAGTTATTGATTTCCGTAATTCTCAGTGCGCAGGCTACAGACGTTTCTGTAAACAAAGTTACTCCGGAATTATTTTCCGCATTTCCTACGCCTGAAGAAATGTTTGAGGCTGGTTCAGAAAAAGTATTTGCGCACATTCGGAGTATTGGACTTGCACCGACAAAATCAAAAAATATTGCTGCAACTTGTGGACAACTGGTGAAGTTGCACAAAGGGGAGGTTCCGGACAAAAGAGAGGATTTAGAGGCACTTCCGGGAGTGGGACGAAAAACGGCGAATGTGATTTTAAACACTGCATTTGGGGTGCCTGTGATTGCAGTTGATACTCACATCTTTCGGCTTTCAAACCGTACCGGGCTTGCACCAGGAGAAACTGTCATAAAAGTTGAACAAAAATTGATGTCAGTAGTTCCTGCAAAATGGAAAAAAGACGCACATCACTTGTTAATTCTGCATGGACGTTATGTCTGCAGGGCACGAAAACCTGATTGTGAACATTGTGTGATTTCCCAAGAATGCGAACATCCGGATAAAATAGTAACTTAAATCTTTGATCTTAACATAACCTACACTTAATGATTTGTTAGCCATAGTATGAGCAGTTTTATCTTTATGGAAAATATTGGTGGGATCTTCTTAGTTTTCCTCAATGTTGTCACACCAGTTTTTATTCTTGTTGTTATAGGTTATTTTGTTGGCCCACGTCTAAAAATTGATGCACGTTCACTTTCAAGAACAGCCTATTTTGTGTTCATTCCGGCATTTGTATTTAATATTATCAGTGAGGCGAAAATTGATTCTGAATTGGCTTTACAGATGCTCAGCTTTATTCTTGTTGCCCAAATTGCGGTTGCTTTGCTGGGTTTTTTGGTTGGTAAAGCCCTGCGCCAGTCCAGGGAAATTACAGCCGCTTTCGTGCTGATTGCAACGTTTGGCAATGTTGGTAATTTTGGCCTGCCGTTAATTGTGTTTCGATGGGGAGAGACAGCCCGGACCTTTGCCACTGTTTATTTTGTGGCGACTGTCTTTATTTCTTTTGTAATTTGTGTTGGTGTGGCAAGTTGGGCCCGCAGCGGAGGTGTGACAGCTGTCTTTTCTGTTTTTAAAACACCGGCTTTAATAGCCCTGATTCCGGCTCTTGTTTTCAATATTACTGATGTAGAAGTACCAATTATTCTGTCACGTTTGAGTGGACTCTTGGGGCAGGCAATGATCCCTGTGATGCTGATTACACTTGGGGTTCAAATGGGAGAGATTCCAAAAATAAAGATTAACTTCAACGTTTTTGCTGCAAGTACAGTACGTTTGATAGGAGGTCCTGTTTTGGCGCTGCTCATTGTACCCTATTTTGGGCTGGAAGGTCTGGAACGCAGTACCGGCATTCTTCAGGCAGCAATGCCCGCAGCTGTACTGGCTTCAATCATTGCATTGGAATACAAACTGCTTCCTGAATTTGTTACAACGACGGTACTCTTTTCAACGCTTTACAGCATTCTAACTTTGACAGTTATTCTGACTTTTATCTGATTCAGAGTGTTATGAATAATTTGTGGTGTGCTGAACAACAAGTAACAGCTGACCTTTTTTCAGAGTTACTGATACAGGATTGCTGATTACAAGATTTGAGACTCCGGAAGGTGTTTTTCCTGGAAGCAAATCATGACCGTCCAGAGAAAATTCTAATCCGTGTGTGACGACACCTTGAGCACCGCCGAAAAGCGGCAGCAGAGAAAGAATTGTTCCTGGCGGAAGATTCTCTTTCCAGTTGTCAAGAATAAACTCCATGCGTTCCAGCGGAGTCCACAAAATGAGGCGTACATTTGGGGTGTATTTAAATAGAATTTCCAGACTTGAAAGGAACTGATCATTACGACTACCTTCTGCTCCAAGAATGTGTATTTCTGTGCATTCGCGTTTCAAGCAATGTCGAACTGCTTTGTCGGCATCGTTGGTGTCTTGTTCTTTAACATGAAATAGCTTAGAGTTTGGCAATTTCTTCCGGACTTCCGGCTTAATTGAATCAAAATCACCAACCACTGCATCCGGGATCAGATTATAGCAGTACAGCTGATTTGCACCCCCATCGGCTGCTACCCGATAATCTGCTTCTTGCCATAACTGGTGCAACAGCTTTTCCGGAGGCGGATTACCATTGCAGATAATCAAGGCTATTTTTTGGGGCAGGCCCTCTTTTTGTTTATTAAATTCACTCATTGAGAAAATTTATGAAAGAACTCTTAAAAACTTTTCCTGTTGTCACAAAAATTCCAGTAATTTGGGGAGATATGGATTCATTTCAGCACGTAAATAATGTGATCTATTTTCGTTATTTTGAGAGTGCCCGAATCCAGTATTTTGAGACTTTAGGCTGGCTGAAAATAATTGAAAAAATGGGCATTGGTCCAATATTAGGCTCCACTTCCTGCCGCTATCGGATTCCCCTCACTTATCCGGACACTGTATTTGCGGGTGCAAAAATAACAGAATTGCACGAAAAACGTTTCACAATGGAGTATCTGCTCGTCAGTGAGAAGCATGCGGATCCGGTTGCAGAAGGTACTGGAATTGTGGTGTGCTACAACTATCAAAAAAATCAGACAACCCCTATTCCGGAAGTCATTCAACAATCTATTGAAAAACTTGAAGACCGCATTTTTTAGATTAATTAAAAATCGGTGCGGGAGGAATCTTTGGCTGAAGGAGGGAGATAATAAATCAGCTCGGTGGAATGCACTAAGCCCAACTCTTTGCGTGCAATCAATTCAATATATTCCTGACTGGTTTTCAGTGCAAAAACTTCTTCTTGCATTAAAGTTTTCTCAACCTTCATCGATTCTAGCTCTTGAATAAGCCTTTGTTCATGTGCTTCCAGTCGGCTGGTGGCTAATATTCCATAACTCCCAATCACTGAGATTATGAGCATAACCACACCAAACCCTGCAATTAAGACCAGTGAGAACAACGAGCGCCACTCTTCAGTTTCTTTTGCCATGCCAACAACAGGAGTCTCTTGTACCTTTGGTGGAGAAAACAGTCCGCTAACATACAGAATTCTGTCATGATTCTTAAGCAGTTTTGACTGTTCAACTGGCTTGTTTTGCTGTTTAAGACTATTTTTTGAAGTTGGGTATTGCATTATTGAAAATTAAAAATAATCATCTGCTGGACACAGAAGTTTCGTTGCTCAAAGTAAATCAGGTGGATGCTTGTCTGTCTTAAGTTTTGTCGTAGAGAATGGTGCATTGAGCATCCAGTTTAGCTCCTTCCTGAATTAATAGTTTTCCGGAAGGAACTTGTACCTCACCTTTAATATTTGCAGTTACATTCACCTCAAGGCGTTCATGGACCAGCAAATCACCATTGATTTTTCCTGCAACCAGTACTATATTACCTTCAATCTTTCCTTTGACTTGTCCAGTTTCCGAAACAACAATCTCCTGGTCGCAAAATACGGATCCATCTACTGTTCCACTCACAACCATTTTCTTTTGTGAGTGGATGGTACCCTCTACATATAGATCCTCACCCAGGAATCCAAGTCCTTTGTTTGCTGCAGTATTTTGGTTCGGCATGTTAATTTTTCAGCTTTGCACTCAATTTCGATAAAGACGCTGGTCCGGATTAAACCTGGAAATTGGAAACAGAGGGTTTGTACGTCGTCCGTTAATAATTATTTCATAGTGTAAATGTGGACCAGTACTGCGTCCAGTGCTTCCTACTAATCCAAGCAAGTCTCCACGTTTAATTTTCTGACCGCGTCTTACCTTTATTTTAGAAAGATGAGCAAAACGTGTTCTGTAGCGAACAGAATTTTTCTTTCCGGGAAAGAAACCTCTTCCATGTTGTAGTTCCACAAGCAGTCCAAATCCTAATTTGCGGTCTGCAATCCGGACAGTGCCATCTGCAGGAGCGTGAACTGGGGTGCCTCTTTTTGCTCTGAAATCAATGCCAGCATGATACTCACGTTTCTTGGTGAACGGATCCTTTCGCATTCCATAACGATCAGATAATGCTCTGCTTCGAACTGGAATCACGGTCGGAGTATGCCTCCAGAAACTTTGATTTCGTTCAATCAACTGGCTTAAATCCTCCAGTTGGGCAACGGTTTCGTAGTAGTTATCAGAATTATTGTAAAGAAAACTACGCAAACTTCCGGAACTTAACAAAGTTTGCGGTGAGTCGAGTGACAAGCTATCCAAAATTGTAGGACCTCCGCGCCCAGTTTTAGCTTTTACTCGTTTGGTTTTTCCGGTTTTGCTGAGTCTTATTCCAGTAGTTTTACTGATCTTTTTTGTTAGCCGGATGACCGTCGCCTGATTAACTTTGAGGAACTCCATATGTTCAGACAAATCCTGTTCTGTTTCAACGAGTTGTCCTCGTAACTGCTGAATGGTATTTGCCTGTTCTTCAAAACTTCTACGATTTGAAGCAAATTCCTGCAAAGACTGATTAAAGAGCAGAAAATCCTGATATATCTGATCCAGCCACTGCACGGTCTGTTGAGGATTTGTTTGATCCTTGAGTTTTGGTGTACATTGAGCCTCCAATGTCTGGCACATGTAATCATGCAATTCATCCAACTTATGTGTGTTGGAACGGAATAGTGCCAAATGTTTCTTAAACATTACGTCACTGTTATGTGAAGACTGCTTCAATTCTTCAACATAATTTTCAAGAAACGAAATTCTGGACTCCCGGCCGTCATAGAGATCAATCCGCTGCTGAAATGCTATCTGAGTATTTTCCTGCTTTTCAAGTAACTGGGCCTGCTTCAAGATTGTCTGGTGCTGGTCGAAAAATTTCCAACCTAAAGCTCCAGCGCCAACCAATATCAAGGTCAACAAAAAAAACATAAACTTTGCCCCAAAATGATACTGGCTTACTCCAAAGTTACTATCTTTAAGCAGAAGGATTGAAAAGTTTTTCATACACACATTTACATAGAAAATGGCCGAAAATAACTCCTTATAATAACACTATAATAACTTAACTACAACCAATTTGAGAATAGCTTTAAACAGATCTACCGAATAACATCAGTCTGCCGCGGTTGCCGTAACAGACCAGTTATATTCAAATTCTTCCTGCACCAGCACGATCGGTACTAACATATACAATAGATTTCAGTTAATCGGCTCTTACGGATAGAGTTTGTTTATTTTACCAAAAAACGCCCCCCAAAGACTTTCCTGCCAAAATCGTGCAAAAGTTATGCATATTTAATCTCACACAGTAGTTATGTTGTGAAAGGCTTTCAGCGACGAGACAGGTTTAGAGTTAGTGCATTGTTTCCGCCAACGTGATTTGGTGTTGCAGCTATGAGGGAGTAACATGAAGTTGTTTGATCAAGGGATTCAGTTGCTTTTCCACAAATCTAAGATCTCTGTCCAGAAAGAACTGATTAACATCTTCAATTATTATTATAGCCTAAAGTCTCAAAACTTCTTTCAATACTTAAACATTCAGTAACAGCGGCTGTACTTCTTTCCAGTCAGTCAAACCCTCTTTGGTCAGGCGTTGAGCAGTTTGTTCCATTGTGTGAAAGTAAAGTTCAGGTTCTGGGCGTATCAATTTCCTTCCTGTGTCACCAGCCTGAATCCGGTCCCGTACCAGAGAATTCACCTTCAGAATTTCGTAGACAGGAATGCGGCCGGAGTAGCCCGTACCCCTGCACCTCAAGCAGTTTTTGTCCGAAGTATGAGGATTTGACTTGTTTCCGTTCTGGTGTGAACAGAGGCGGCGCACTAATCTTTGGGAAACGATTACTGTCAGTGTTTCTGCTAATAAATCCGGAGCAATCCCGAGGTTCAACAGACGCTGAATTGCAGTTACAGCATCGCTGCTGTGAAGTGTTGAGAGTACCAAATGTCCCGTAAGCGCAGCTTTGACAGCAATGTTTGCAGTCTCTTCATCTCTTATTTCTCCGATCAACAGAACATCCGGATCCTGACGCAGTGCCGCTCTTAGTGTATCTGCAAAACCCAAACCTTGTTCCGGTTTGACTGAAACCTGGGTGATGCCTTCTATGTGATATTCAACAGGATTTTCGATTGTAATTATATTCTTTTCTTGTGAATTCAGTGCGTTGAGGATTGCATAGAGTGTAGTTGTTTTGCCGCTGCCGGTCGGCCCAACCATTAGTATCAAACCGCTTGGAGCCTGGCTTGCCTGATAAAGCATTTCCAAGTCATTTTTGAAAAAACCGAGTGCTTCCAATTTGTGTTGTACCGGTGTCTGATCCAAAAGCCGCAGCACCAGTTTTTCCCCAAATTGACCCGGCAAAGTGGAAACTCTAACGTCAAAAATGCGATTACTGTTGGAGTTGTATGTGTAGTGTCCGTCTTGAGGACGGCGCCTGACAGCGATGTCCATTCCGGCCAATAATTTAATGCGTGAGAAAATAAGCGGGTGGAAACTCATCGGCATTGGAGCGGAGTCCTGGAGGTAGCCGTCAATCCTGAATCGGACTCTCAGCTGATTTTTTTCAGGTTCAAGATGAATATCTGATCCTCTTCGGGAAACAGCTTCTTCAAACAAATGATGAATTCTGTCGGTTGCAGAAATATCAGCATCTTCAATCTGCAAATGGGAAGTTTCAAGCAGTGCTTCAATTTGCTGCTGTTGTGCTAAATACCAATAAATCGGTTCGCCGAGATGAAAGGCAACCTGATTCATCTTCAACCAGTTTGACTGAACTGACAACAGGCAGGCACACTTTGATCCCAGACGCATCGGTAAAATGCCGGTGCGTTCATAAAGTTGCTTTGACAAAGGAAGGTTTTCGTAATTTTGGACTTCATCAAGTGTTGTTGAAAGCAGCGGGAGGTTATAACGGTCTGACATATTCCGGAGAAGGTGAGGTTCTTCCAGCAAATCCATCTGAATCAGACGCCTTATTTTCTCAAGCTCCGGGAGGTTCTTGAAAGCGCTGCTGGTCTGCCCCATCACTTCCGGATCCAAATCTTCTTCCTGCACCAGTTCATCCAACAAGGCCATTGTCATGCTCCATTAAATGCCGGCAGACAAAATGTCTACGTTCCAGTATTTTTGTTTTGAATTTAGATCAGGGTACTAGCATTACCCTATTTTTGTAGCGCAGGTCAATACTTTTTAATCCCGGATGCTGTTTACCCAATACAGGATAAATGTTTTGGAAGGTGCGTAAGCGTTCGCCGAAATCACGACTTCCCATTTGGATCGTCAGCGGAACGGTACGCAAAGGCTCCGGAGAACCAGGTTGAAGCTCAGATGAATTCAGTGGCCAGTTAATTTTCAGGTTTAGCGGATCAGAAATATCAATGTGAATTGGCTGAGAAGACCAGTCAACTATTCTGAATTGACCTTCAAGTTTTATCTGTGTATTTTGCAGTTCAGCTTTTTGAGCTGCAGCCATTGTTTGAAATGTTTCCAGAAATCTTAAACCTCTTTCAAGAACCGGTGAATCTAAACTGGAACCAAGTGTTACGGACGGTACTGTCAGTCCGTTGATCAGCGGCAGGTTTTTATACGGTGAGTCCCGCAGTTCATCAAAGGTTAATAGTTTGAGCAGGCGCTGATTGTTTCCAATGAGGACGTACTTTGTTTTCGATAAGGACGCAGATGAAAAAACGTTCGTCTGTTGTGAAAGCTGAAGCAAAGCAACAGGCTGATGTTCACTTATAATCAGGTGAATTTCGTCCGGAAATTTTCTACGTATGTCGGTTTTTTGTACAATGGGATGTGTCTGAAGACGTGCTGCAACCTGATATGGATTGAGATCGATCAAACGTTGTCCTTGACGCAGGCCGCTTGCAAAAAGCACATCGGCATCTTTCAGCAACAGGTTACCTTTGATATTGACCCTTGAAAGTGGTTGTTGAAAAAACCATTGACCAACCCAAACACTGCCTCCAACCAGCCATAAAATAAAAATCAGTCCACAGAATCCAATAAATTTTTGAATCAGCCAGCGCATTTTCATACGCAAAAATGCGGGTTCATTTTCGACAAAATACGGCGGCAGCCAGGAATTGCTGTAACCAGGTTCGGTATTGGGTTTGCGGAGTTTAACGGAAAGACCCGGGATTGGATTGCTGTGATTTTTCCGGACTCTCATTGATGAAGTCCCGAGCTTTCGCACAACAGGGCGTCGATTTGATTGTCGTTTGAGATCCTGCATGGAAAACAAGGCTTTCAGTAAATGTTTGGCAGTATATGGTTTTCAGACAGGATTGAAAACGGATGTTAGCAATCCGTTTACAGTAAACTGCTGAAAGTTATCCGTATACTGAACTCTGCAGGATTTGAACCTCAGGCTCCAAATTAATGGAATGCTTGCTGAAAACTATTTCCCGGACGGTATCAATCAACGATAAAATATCTGTTGAAGAGGCTTTTCCAAGGTTAACAATAAAATTAGCATGTATTGGACTGATTTGAGCACCACCCATGATTTTACCTTTCAATCCGGAGGCTTCTATTAAGCGGGCAGCAAAATCTCCAGGAGGATTTTTGAAGACTGAACCACAGCTGGGTTGATTGTAAGGTTGTTTTTCCATGCGGAACTGTTGACATTCAAGCAGTTTTTTTTCTACAGTTTCCGGATCAGATTCCTGGAATTCAAAAACTGCACTGGTAATAATCCGTCCATAATTTCCCATAAGATCAGAATATCGGTAGCGGAATTCCAGGTTTTGTCTGGCTGAGGTATGTAAATTCCCTTCCATGTCCATCCACTCTGCTTCCTGCAAAAAATCTGCAGTTTCTCCACCGTGTGCACCGGCATTCATGGCAACAGCGCCGCCAATCGTTCCGGGAATGCCGATCAAGAATTCCATACCTCCCCATCCCTGAGCCACACAGCGTTGAGCAAATGTCACATCGGCCAGTGCCGCTCCCGCAGTGACTCTATTTTTGCAGGCGGAGGAATTATTTTCTTCGAGAGGAACCCAACTTTTGAACTCTCCGCTTAAATGCAAAATTATTCCGGGCCAGGCAGTATCGGGAATAAACAGGTTGGAACCTTTGCCAAGGATGAACCAGGGAATGCGGTGTTTGCTTATGAAGGGTAGTAAGAGGCTCAGGTCTTCAGCATTGACAACGTCAATCAAACACTCTGCAACTCCGCCGATACGCCATGTATTGAAGCGTTTCAGGGATTCTTTTCTGCGTAATCGTGAGGTCAGGGGGACTTTCTCCAGTTCCTCCAACCATTCCGGTTTTTCTTTGTTTGACATTTTTCGACCTTAAATTATTCTGAGGTCATGGATATTTTGGTGCTGTTTTGGCCTGTCCCCTGCTCATAAAGCTCTTCTAATCTGTAATACTTTCGTATTTCCGGATGGAAAACATGGAGGATAATATTTCCATAATCTAAAAGTACCCAGTTCCCTTCACGCTCACCTTCAATGCCTAAAGAAGCCTCCCCTTCCCGCTTCAAATTATGTTCTACATTTTCTGCAATCCCTCTGCAGTGCAACTGCGAACGACCTTCACAAATCAGCAGATAATCCGCCAGACTTGAACGATGCTGTGCATCAATCAAAACAATTTCTTCGGCCTTTGCATCCTCCAGCAGTTCCAGGATCCGCTTTATTAAAGCTCGGTCCGAATCATCAGCAATTGCCTTGTCCAAATTATTTTCATAATTTAATTCATAAGCCACTTTATTATCTGAATTTTTCAAAACAGTATCTTTTTCAGCAACCAAGTTTCTTTTATATGAAAGGATTAAGTGGTAAAAAGTTCGAATGCCACACTTATCTGTCATCCAGACGAAGCTTCATGTGAATGACAAGCTGTTACTACTTTTCCCAAAAGTTTAAATATTTATTTAATAAAAATTTCAATGCAGAAAAAATAAGGGACGTGACATATATTCTCAAAGCCCAAATTTCAAAACCTAAACCTCAAAACAGCGTCCCTGCCATGTTTCTTTTGCAGCCAGAAAATCATCAATAAATTGAGTGGTTTTCATTTTTTCGCGGGTCCATTGCGGTGCGACTAACTCATCCCAGCGCGAAGCAACTGCAGCCAAGCGGTGAACAGCAATTTTTGGAGAAAGATTTTCAAGAAACAATGCAACTTTACGACTATATTCTTCCAGATCAACCGGTTTAAAATGGGATTCGCGATACAACTTTTCCAGCGGGGTATTGCGGAGAACATGCAGGTTGTGTAATTTTACTCCGTCAACTTTTTGTTCAGACAGAATTTCTGCAGTTTTGCGAATTTGTGCATCAGTTTCGTCCGGAAGCCCAAACATCAAATGCACACACAAATTAATGTCCGGAAGTGTTTTCAATTTACGGATTGCCTTTAAAGAGGAAGCGCTGTCATGTCCACGTGAAAGAAACTGCAGCTGGGCATCGTCAAAAGTTTGTACACCCAGTTCAACGGACAGATAGTTCTCTCGCGCGATTTCTGAAAATTTCTGCAAAACTCTTTTGGGAAGGCAATCAGGACGGGTTCCCACTACAATTCCGACCACATCCTTTTCCTTCAAAGCCTCCTTGTAAAAGTATTCCAATTCCCTGAAACGTCCAAATGTGTTGGTGTAAGCTTGAAAATAGATCAAAAATTTTTCGGCTCGATAACGCTTCCGGATAGCTTCTCGGTTAATTTGGATTTGTTCGCGGACAGGTTTTTCTCGTTGCTGGTGATAGGCGGCGGATCCCCATTCATCGCAAAAGATGCAGACTGCCGCCCCATTGTGACCTTCTCTGTTTGGACATGATTCTGCGACAGAAATACTCACCTTAAATACTTTTTCGCCAAATCGCTCCAGATAGTGCTGACTAAGCGGACGGTAGCGCTTACCGTGTTCAAACACTCGTAATTGCTGCATGTAATATTTGGCTTTCAAGAAATCTACGGTAACAAACTTGCGTCGATTACCCAGTCTGTGAGCAACTGATGAGCGCGGTTAGTTTCTATTTCTCTTCCATTCAACAAAACCCGTACAGCATGAGTATTTCCCAGTGTCAGCAGATACTGTTTTTTTGCTTCCCACTGCTGAATTTTGTCAGCTTCCAGGAGAACATCTTTAGTTTCTTTTTTATCTACTGCAATACTAATCCAAGTGTCTTCAGAGGCTTCCACCTCAAGAACAAGTGGCTCCACAGTGTTTTGAACCGCTACCGGTTGAATTATTTGTGTATTCTCAGTTTGTTTTTTTTCTACAAGAGTAATCTCCGTTGATACTTCAGGTATTTCAGGAGATGGCTCTGCAGGACTGACAGATTCCTGAATGGCTGGAGTACTTTTCTGTACCGGTTCGATTATAGGTTCAACTTCAACTACCAGGGGTTCTGTTATTGTTTCATTGTCTCCGTTGAAAGAAAAAGGCGTCTGCAAAAAGTAGAAGGAATAGACAAAGAATCCTCCAACAATAAGGACCAAAACTGTCAAAATTATTCCAATTGGCTTTGATTCCCTGTTTTCATAAACCGGCCTAAGCGATTTTAGGTTCAACTGTTCATTTTCATCATCGGATTTCAAAAGCCGGTCTGTTTTGTCAATAATGCCTGTATTTTCCAACCCCAAAAACAGGCAGTATGAGCGGACCAAACCACGTAAAAATACTGGAGGTAGTACATTGCCCTTACACCCGTCTTCGATAGACTGTAGAGTGTTGAGGGGAATATGTAAATGTCCGGAAACGCTTTCTAGTGAAAGATTTTTTGTAATTCGTGCTTCACGAATTTGTTGTCCCAGTAACTGAAGAGACTCTTCTTCCTCTGGAATTATTTCTTCCTCCGGAACAACTTCTTCCTCTGAAATTATTTCGTCTTCCAGGGGAATGAACTTTTCTTTCTTTGGACCTGTCTTTACGACTTTTTTTCTAGGCATTCGTTATCTCAAAGTAAACTGTATCCAAAACGGGATAAAAACGCATCGAAGGTCATGGATTTTCTGTAATTGTGCTGATAGAGCAAGTGCATTGCGGTGCTGACAATTTCTTCAGGGTATTTACGAATGGAAAAGCCGGATGCATCCTCCGCAAGACTTTTAGTTATTATATCATGATATGGAAGAGGATTTGAATTAGAATTTGTCCGCAAATAGGTTTCCACTTCAACACAAATTTGATCATACTGCATGTCAGAAATAATTGACTCACCCAATTGATAGTAAAGGAAAGAATGAACCAGATACTGACGGACTTTTTGTTGACTAAACTCAATCATGTAATATTGATTGTAAATGAAAAGAGCGCAGTCTGCATTTTAAACTTGATAGCATGGGGTAGTTGCAAATCATTTTCTCTTGTTTCAAATTAGAAGATTTTTATTATTTAGCAAGATTTTTCGGGTAATTTCTAACTCAAAACCATTTTAATCTTTAATCTCAACAATAATTATTAAAGTGTTTTTGGGGCAGAATCTCTATGATCTCAGGAAAGAACTTGCATTTCTCATGTTTATTTGGCACAATTATGTGTTCCAGTAAATGTATTTTACAGAAAAAATTCTGTTAATACATGCATTTTCCAGACTCAAATCATTACCCTAGCAGGAGCAATATATGGCAAGTGACCAGGTAATCCACCTTGAGGATTCCAATTTTGAAGAAGAAACTAAATCGGGCTATGCGCTCATTGATTTTTGGGCAGCATGGTGTGGTCCGTGTGTGTCATTAGCACCATTGATTGATGAAATTGCCGGAGATATGGAAGGCAAACTCAAAGTATGCAAGCTAGATGTCGATAAAAATATGGAGTCAGCAGCACGTTTTGGAGTACGCGGAATCCCTTACATCGTCCTGCTCAAAGATGGAAAAGAAATAGACAGTGTTACTGGTAATGATCCTTCCCGCGTTCGTGCACTGGCAGAACAGGCAAACGCTTCTTAAAAACCTCCCGTGCCTTCTGCACAAAACTGGTTGCTTCTGCTGACCTACGAAGGAACCTGCTACCACGGATGGCAGGTTCAGCCGAACTCGCCCACCATTGAAGAAACACTTGAACAGGCTGTCAAGCGCTTGACAGGAGAGACTGTGAAAGTTCATGGTGCAGGGCGGACCGACTCCGGAGTTCATGCCCTCAACTTCACAGCAAATTTTACTGCAAAAGCAGAAAACTTCAAAACGGCAGAAAAGTGGCGTGTTTCGCTGAATGCAGTTTTACCGCCTGATATTGTTGTCAAATACGCACAAACTGTTGCAGCAGATTTTCACGCCAGACACAGTGCAGTCGGTAAACGCTACCGCTACCTGATTTCCAATCTACCCTACAAGCCACCATTTTCCCTGAATCAGAGCTGGTGGGTAAGTCAGGATTTGGATATTGATCTGATGTGCGAGGCCGCAGATTTATTAGTCGGCAAACATGATTTTTCCGCATTTCGCGCAGCAAGTTGTTCGTCACCAAGTTCGGTTAAAGATCTCAGGGTAATAGAGATTTTCGAAGTTCGTTCCCGTCACTCTACTCTACAAATTGAAATGGAAGCCAATTCGTTTTTGCAGCATATGGTACGCATAATTGCCGGAACTCTGGTTGAAGTAGGACGGGGGTATAAAAGCGTCAAAGATGTTGCCAAGGCATTGGAGGGCGGTTTGCGAAAGCAGGCCGGAATTACCGCACCGCCTCAAGGGCTCTATTCATTGAGCGTGATTTATCCTGATGGCATGATTGAGTGGCCATTGGAAGTGCTCGATAAATAGCTTAATCTTTATGGAATTCAAGCTTCAATCAGAATTCAAACCATCCGGAGATCAGCCTCAGGCCATTGAGGCTTTGGTAAATGGTGTAGAAGGTAAACATAAGCACCAGGTTTTGCTGGGTATTACCGGTTCCGGAAAAACATTCGCGATGGCCAATGTTGTTCAGACACTGCAGCGCCCAACCCTGGTTATTGCGCATAATAAAACGCTTGCCGCCCAACTATACAACGAATTCCAAACCTTCTTTCCTGAAAATGCGGTCGAGTATTTTGTCAGCTATTATGACTACTACCAGCCGGAAGCTTACGTTCCCAGCCGTGATCTCTATATCGAAAAAGATACTGCACTGAATGACGACCTCGACCGGTTACGTTTGTCGGCAACGCGTTCGCTTTTGGAACGTCGGGATGTGCTGATTGTGGCCAGTGTTTCCTGTATTTATGGAATTGGCTCGCCTGAAAAATACGAAAAAATGCTGCTTATTTTTAAGGTTGGGGAACGATTTTCGCGGCAGGTTATTCTGGAAAGACTGGTTGAACTACTCTACACCCGCAACGATATCGATTTTCACAGGGGGACTTTTCGGGTACGCGGAGACGTGATTGATATTTATTTGGCAGAATCAGAGTCTGCAATTCGGGTCGAATTGTTTGGTGACGAAATCGAAAGCCTGGTTCGCTTCGATCCCCTGACCGGCAAAAAGCAGATGTCATATCAGCATTTTGTCATTTATCCTGCCTCGCATTATGTTGCTCCGGCAGAACATATTCCGGAAACATTGAGCTTAATCCGGGAAGAACTCCGAGAACGTCTCGAAGACTTGAATGCCCAAAACAAAATTCTGGAAGCACAGCGTCTTTTGCAGCGAACTGAGTACGATCTTGAAATGATTGAGCAGACTGGCTCATGTTCCGGAATCGAAAATTACAGTCGCATTATTGACAGGAGGGCAGCCGGAACTCCGCCGGCAACATTACTGAATTATTTTCCGGATGATTCGCTGATTTTTGTAGATGAAAGTCACATGACGCTCCCGCAGCTTCGAGCCATGTACAAAGGTGACTTTTCAAGAAAATCGACTCTGGTGGAACACGGGTTCCGCCTGCCGTCTGCAATCGATAACCGTCCTCTCCAGTTTCCTGAATTTTGTCTGTTTCCACAGAGAATGATTTATCTTTCAGCAACTCCGGGAGATTATGAGTTGGAACAAACCGAAGGTCAAGTTGCAGAACTCGTTGTGCGTCCCACCGGTTTGCTTGAACCTATAATCGAAATACGTCCGGTGCTGGGACAAGTCGATGATATACTGCATGAAATCCGTTTACGGGCAGGACGTAATGAACGGGTACTCATTACCACACTTACAAAACGGATGGCCGAAGACCTGACTGAATATTACGACGATCTTGATGTACGAGTACGCTACATGCATTCAGATGTGGATGTTGTGGAGAGGACTAAGATTTTGCACGATCTGCGGGCCGGAGAATTTGATGTTTTGGTTGGAATTAACCTGCTGCGGGAAGGTTTGGATTTACCGGAAGTGTCGCTGGTTGGAATTTTTGATGCAGACAAAGAAGGTTTTTTGCGTTCAGTTCGTTCACTTATTCAAACCTGCGGACGGGCCTCAAGAAATGCCAACGGACGTGTCATCATGTATGCGGACAAAATCACTGCATCAATTCAGATCACGCTTGACCT
>Ga0208336_1000096_pt1 | contig 34715 bp, 31 predicted proteins | sample DeeseametaMP0372_FD_184212 | JGI IMG/M metagenome (GOLD analysis project Ga0208336, IMG submission 184212) | Marine microbial communities from the Deep Atlantic Ocean - MP0372 (SPAdes) | ecosystem: Environmental > Aquatic > Marine > Oceanic | place: East of Porto Seguro, South Atlantic Ocean...
CCATAGATCGAAGCGGGACACCTGGGTGATCAGGGGCCTGGCGGTGTCGATGCCCATGGCGGACACGATCTTGAACGCTTCCGGCTCCTGCATCGCTGTATTCTTGGCGCTCACCGGATCGATCGCCGGCGGGGCGATGCGAACTCGTGGGGTACCAGCCAGTTCCTTGGGCACATAAGATTCCAGTGAGAACACCAACTGGTCATAGTCTTGAGTAAGGGGCAGCAATGTTTCCAGAACGCTGGCGTTGGGGGCGGTGAGGTCGATGTGGCATACCCAATTCCATACCCCGCCGCGGTTTTCCCGCAGCATACCGGCCAGGGGCAATAGCTGGGGATCGTGCATGAACCAAATATCAGCTTCGGCGTTGCTAGTTCGAAATTCGGTTGCCACGTCCTCGATGCTGCCGAAATAAACCTTCAACTCCTCGGCGGACAGGATTCCGGGAGCTCCTTGCAACAGGTTGTGGATCCGTTTGGTGACCTGGAAAAACTCGGCGGGCGGATTGATCACGATCCACTCAGTCTCAATGCCCAGGGCATTCATTAGAGGGGTCATCGACTGGAGGATCTCGGCGACGCCTCCCCCCTTGGCGGTGCTATTCACATGGACGATGCGGCGTCCCCGCAACTGTTCAGCCACCCCCGTTAGTTGGTCTGAAAGCTGAGACGAAATCAGTGGGCTGTATTGGCGGAAGTCGACCTCACCGTTATTGGTCGTGGTCAACATTTGAATATAATCCTTCACTCAAACGACGCTTTCAATGCGCCGGTTTAGTTCGATATATAGATACCTTTTATATCATTTCACTTCTTAACATTGACTTCAACCCATTATCGATGAATTGTTGACGGGTTTACCGTATTTGGTGCTTACGCCGGCAAACCAGAAGGGACCCAGGAAGCTTCCTGGGTCCCTTCTGGCGTATTTTGGCCGGTCAAAACGTAGACGGTAGCACACCTAGACTTGATACCGATGGAATACCGTCTTTCCGTAGTCGTACCACCTTAGTTTGTGTTAACTATCACCCCCTGGCTGCCCGGCACAGCGCTGAAGAAATTGCTGGTGCCAACCACTGGGGAGATAGTGGTGTGCTCTTCGGCAGCCCAGCGATATACCGCGTTGGTAGTGGGTTCCGAAAGTATCGTCTCCGGGGTGATAGAGGGTGATACCGTCACTGAATATCCCGTGGACGTGTCCAAAGACCTGAATGCCTCCAGCAGGCCTTCGCCTTCAGCAGCCACGTCGCCCGTGCCGCTTGTTGAAGAGAGTTCAGTGGTGGCCGCCAATAGTATATCGGCCGAGTTGAAGAGGGTGATCAACCAGGTCTCGGTTGCCTCGTTAGCGTCGGCGTCACTTCCTCGGGATAGTGTAAAGGTCAAACTCCCCGAACTGTCGCTGGTCGGAGGAACGACGCTGATCGCGTGGAAGCGGGTCGCCTCACCCGACGGCTTAAGGTCAAAGCCCGGGTTGTCCGTTTCGAATGACGGACTTTTAGTACCGGAGCCTGTGATGTAATCGTTATAATCCACGACCAACACCCATTCGTTGGACTCGGCTGTGGTCACGATCACTCCGCCGAAGACGACTTTCTGGCCTGGATCAACTGCGTTGTCCGTGTCCAGGGTGACCGTCAGTGTCCCAACCAATGTGTTCGCCAAAGCCCGCCCGCCCCCGGATGGTATATCCGTTGGGGACCTTGATCTCTAGGATCTTGGGCGCCGCCTCATTCTTGCCCATCTCCAACTCGAACACATAGTCGGGGTTGGACGACGGGGTGGCTTGTCTTATGTCCAGCCGGTTGTTGGACGGCTTGATCAGCGGCGAACCGTCCTGGGCAAAGAATACGTTGCCCGAGTTTTCGTCTAGCCGCCAGCTCACCAGGGCCGACGAGTCCGGCAACGACGTGAGGAAGTCTGGGACGAATGTCTTGTTAGGGTCTTGGGGCAATCCCTGCTTAAAGTCAATCTCTTTTATCCCATCGACAGCAAGCGATGATTGGGCGGATGTCACGTCTTCCACCGGATAGGCTTCGGGGAAGGAGTCCAGGAAAAAGGCGTTGGCCGCCTTCCGAATGCCGTCCCGGTCACCGTCCAGCCGAGTCGACTGGCTCCGGGACCCCAATCCTACCACCGTGCCGGCCACCAGACCGGCCGGAATCCCTAGAATGGCCATGACGGCCAACAACTCCACCAGTGTGAAACCCTTCTGCGATCTATCTCTGCCTAGTACCATGATAAGCCCTCCGTTTCTTAAGCCTCGTCTTCATCCTGGCCGCGATGGCCCGCTTTAGCATCACCCTCATGGGTGCATACTTGGATGATCAAGTTGTTAACCGCTCTCCAGCCTTGAAATCATCGTGAATTCGATTGCTAGGCCCATGTTGAGAGCTGATTTCCGGCCGGTTGGTTCGAATCCAGACCGGTGATATGAGAATACAAACTCCAAGGGAGAGGGAATAGACAGCCATCCCGCATAACATTGGGGGTTGCCACGCAAAATGTTTGTGGGTTCTTCCCTTGCCCCGTCGCCAGGGCGCCTTCCGCCGTGCCTCCAACTCGGGCAATGGGTTTCCCACTAGAAAGGGTGGCCTATTCGTGACTGCAATGGGCCTAGGCCGGTCAAAACTTACCAGAGAGGGGATGATGATGGCCGCGCCCACGACTCCGGGCTGGTGGGTCTGTCTGGTTTCGAAAACAACGCTCGGCTCACCCACTACTGATCTGTACGCCTAGATCGGGCTGAGGGGCACTTTGACGTTGTGGCTCTGGTGGGCCGTGAAGGTCAGGGTTTGGCGCCGTATCGGCCACGGATGTGATTTATCTTGCCGTCGGACCGGTCCAACCTGGCTGCGACGTCTTGATGTCAATGGCCCCAGCGAACCTCCCGGTGACCGGAGCATTACGCGGTCCCTTGATTCTGTCCGGTGGCGCCTGATGGCCGGTGGGAAATGATCTATTAATAAAAAAGCGCCCCGGATTTCACCGGGGCGCTCCTGAATCAAATGACCGGCCTATTGCTTTTTCCATCCTTACCGGCCAGCTAAGGGCTATTGCACTCTGGTCGCCCGTTGTGGGCCGCCCGAGAGATTCAGGCTTTCAGGCGGCGTAACATCTTCGAACCAGTAAAACCTAGCCAAACTACTCACCCGAGGAGAACTTCTGGATACGGTCGTTCTTGGTATCGGCAACGTACACATTGCCCGCTCCGTCCACCGCCACGCCCTGTGGGGTATTGAACTCACCATCGCCGGTTCCAAATATGCCCCACTCGGCCAGGAAGACCCCCGCGGATGTGAATTTCTGGATGCGGTCGTTGCCTCTGTCGGCTACATAGACGTTTCCTGCTGAGTCTACGGCCACACCGGATGGGAGCCGGAATTGTCCCGGATCTGCCCCGGAGATGCCCCCAATAATCAGTACGAGTGCCCCAGAAGAGGTAAACTTTTGGACGATGTCGTCGTCTCTGTTAGCTACATAGATTGAGCCGTCCGACGCCGCGGCTATATCGTATGCCACATCACTGACCCACTTGGTTATGAAGCTACCTGAAGAGTCGAACTTCTGGATACGATCGTTGTTTGTGTCGGCTACGTACACGTTGCCCGCTCCATCCACCGCTACGCCCTGTGGGTTGTTGAACTGACCATCTCCGCTTCCAAATGTTCCCCACATCGTTACAAAGGCGCCAGCGGAGGTAAATTTTTGTATACGGTTATTTCCCTTGTCCGCCACGTATATGTTGCCTGCGGAGTCAATGTCCGCATGCTCGGGCCTGAAGAACTGTCCTGGGCCGGTGCCATCGCTACCCCAACCCATCACGAAGTTCCCGGATGAGTCGAACTTCTGGATGCGGTGGTTGCTTCTGTCCACCACGTACACGTTGCCTGAGTTGTCCACAACTACCTCACGCGGAGAGTCGAATTGCCCAAAGGCGGAGCCGGAGGTACCCCACTTAAGAAGGAAGGTGCCCGCGGGTTGTGCGGCTTGCACTTCCATGGCTACCGATACCGTCTCGCTTCCGCCGTTCGATGCCACAGTTATGGTGGCGCTGTAGTTCGCGGCAGCTAGGCTGCTCCGGTTCGCCGTGACCGTGATCGTGTCCGTCTCAGACGTGGTGGATCCGCTAGTGGGAGCCGTCCCTAAGAATCCTACGCTGTCGTTGTCGGAGATCGTCCAAGTGAGGCTGCCCCCGCCTGTGTTGGTTATGTCAAAGGTCAAGTTGATCAGACCGGTCCCGAAGTCCAGCGCCGACGTTGAGACTGCCAGAGCCGGTGCGGCTAGCGCCTCAGTCGTGAATATGCTGGTGAAAGGCGTTAATGTGTTTAGCGCCAAATCGGTGATACCACTGGTCAACGTCACCGTGTAGGTGGTGCCATTCGCCAGGCCTACCGACGGATTGAATGTCGCGCTCAGGCCATTCCCGGCAACGGTGACCAATCCCGCTACGGGGTTGGTGAGGTTGTCTTCGATCTTGAACGTGGTTGCATTAACCGTCGACGCAGTTACTTTTTCGGAGAATGTTGCCACGATATTTATGCCCACCGCCACGCCGGTGGCGCTATTATTCGGGGATATCGTACCCATTATCGGCCCTGTGATGTCCGGTACCGGGGTTGACGTTGGGATTGGGGTTGGGGAGGCTATGGGGTCTCCCTTGATCAACAACGCCTGGCCGGCCCGCCACCTGCTCGAACACGTCCTTTACCTGGATGGTGGAGTGTTCCTCGCTGATCCAACGGTATACCGCAGCCTGGTTGGGATTGGTAATCAACGGGTCGTTAAGATTGTTTTCGTCGGGATGGCTGAAAATCTTCAAAACCCAGGTCTCCCTGGATTCGTTGTGCTCCACTAGCGAGCCCTGGGACCGGTCGATCTCCAAGTTTATGGTGCCCGGAGTATCAGTGGTGGCCGGGGAGATTTCCAGTTTGTGGGTCAGCGTTGGACCCGGGTTTCGGGTAATGCCGTCTGCTTGGAGTGCCCCTTTTACGGTGCCCACAACGTTGCCGTCGGCTTCGCTTACGGCCGTGGCATAGTTGGGTGAAACCTCCCACTTGTTGGCTCGTCCCGTCGCCAGGACCGGGGCGGAAACTTTCAATATATGACCCGGTTTCCAGGGATTGTCAACGTCAAAAAAGACATCCAGCTTGCCCACTTCAGCACCGGTGGGCAGAGATTGTCCCCCGATGATGTATCCGGCGGGTATCTGGGTCTTCAAAAGCTCCACCGCCGCCCAGTTTTTGCTCATGATTAGACTAAAGGTTATGGTGGATGTGGCGCCGGTTTCTGTGTCGTCGGCGGCTACGTTCAGCCTGCTGTTGGACGGAAGAATTAAGGGAGCGCCATCGGCAGCGGGGAAGACGTCACCAGTGGTGGTGACCACCCGGTAACTCACCAGGGCAGCCGAGTTGGGGATATCTTTAATATAGTCCGGAGCGAAGGTCTTGGTGGGATCCTGGGGCAATCTGGCATCGAAGTCGATGAGCCTGACGTTCACGTCGCCGGCAGGCAGATGAGGGGAATCCAGACCATCCAGTTCTCCATCGTTATTGGTGTCGGGGTTAACGACCGGGTAGGTTTGGGGGAAGGAGTCATCATAGAACCGGTCGGCGGCCGTTGCCAAGTTTCTTGTGTCGCTCTGGATCTGAGCGTTCTGTCCGCTGGCGCCTAAGCCGGAGATGGACCCGGCGACCACTCCGGCAAGAATGCCGATGATGGCCATTACAGCCAACAGCTCAACCAGAGTGAAACCTCTTTCGCTCCGCATCAAATTATCTCTTGGGCTCGTATAACTGGACATGTAGTTACAATAGTCTCAATCACGCCTATAGGAATCACCCTCAAGGGTGGTTCCTATGATGAAAAATTGGCTAACCCAAATAAATCCACCGGGCCCGGGAAATGGTTACGCCGGGGGTAATCCTTCGATTGGTACCGTGGAACTCTAGAGGGGAATTTAAACGTCTTGGAGAATTTCGCCCGGGGTTAGGCGTGGGACGTTGGACAGAGAGTATCGGAATTTACTGAAACCATCCGGGAAATCGGACATTTAAAGGGACCGCGGTAAAAACGGCTCGGGGCGGAGCCGGCGCCCGGATACCAGGCTATTCAACCGTGACGGACTTGGCTAAGTTCCGGGGCTGATCCACGTCGCAGCCTCGCAGCACCGCGATGTGGTAAGCCAGCAATTGCAGGGGCACCGTGGCCAGGATCGGGGTCAAGAGCTCGTCGATCTCAGGTATGAACAACAATTCGTCCACCTGATCCACGAGCTCTTGGTTGCCTTCGGTAACTACCGCCACAACCACGCCATCCCTAGCTTTGACTTCCAGGATATTGTTCACCATCTTATCGTAGAGGCTACCGTTCGGAGCTAACGCCAAGGTCGCCATTTCGTGATCTATCAATGCTATAGGGCCGTGCTTCATCTCACCGGCGGGATAGCCTTCGGCGTGGATGTAGCTGATTTCTTTTAGCTTCAGTGCTCCCTCCAAGGCGATGGGGGCATTGATTCCACGTCCCAGAAAGAGAAAGTAGTTGTACGACGAGAACCGGCGGGCCAACCGTTGATAGACCGAAGTGTCGGCCAGCATATCCCCCATTAACCGGGGGCACTTCGCCAGTTGGTCCACCAACCGCCTCGTGTCCTCGCTGGATAGAAAACCCCTGGACTGCCCCAGGTAGCCGGCGAACAAGCTGAGCAACGTCAGAGCGGCGGTATAGGTCTTCGTTGAGGCTACGCCAATCTCGGTACCTGAACCCATGTACAGAGTCGCCTCAGCCAGGCGGGTAGTTTGACTCCCCTCGACGTTGCAAATGGTAACCAGCCTACCGCCTTTCTCGCGCACCATCTGCATCGCCGCCACAGTATCCGCGGTTTCACCGGACTGGGCGATGGCTACAACCAGCGTATCGCTATCGATAATCGGATCCCTGTATCGAAACTCCGAGGCGGCCTCGGCCTCGGCGGGTAGACCCGCCAACTGTTCAAATAGATATCGTCCCACCTGGGCGGCGTGCAGGCTTGTTCCACAACCGATCAGGATGACCCTCTTAATATCCTTTAACTCTTGCAGCGAATAGCCAAGTTCGGGCAAGTCGATCAGGCCTTCCTGGAAGTCTACCCGGCTCCGCAGAACGCTGGCCACGGCCTGTGGCTGCTCCATGATCTCTTTAAGCATGAAGTGCCGGTAGCCGCCCTTGTCGATCTGCACGTCTACAGGTGAAACCGAACGCAGTTGCTTGTCGATCTCCTTGCCGTCGATGTCCCGGTAAACGACCCCTTCGGTGGTTACCGAGGCCATTTCCCCCGAATCTAGGAAGCCTACTTGACCGGCCTGGGGTTCTTGGCGCAGCAGAGGCAGCATGGCGGGCAGGTCGCTGCCAATGATGCCTTGGCCGTCCCTATGGGCAACCACGATGCCGCCCGCATGGCCCAAGCGCAAGGCGCAAATCTTACCGGCTTCCCCCAGGAATGTCGCGGTGACAGTCTGGGAGCCTTCGACTATCCTACCCATGCGAAGGAAGGCATCTTCAAAGCTGTTTCCCTGGTCGATCCCCTCTTCAATGAGATGGGTGATTACTTCGGTGTCGGTCTCGGATACAAACTTGTGGCCGTTAGACAACAATTCTTGCTTCAAAGCAAGGAAGTTTTCGACGATGCCGTTATGGACCACGGCGATGCGCTGGTGGCAGTCGGTGTGTGGATGCGCGTTAGCGTAAGTGGGCTTACCATGGGTCGCCCAACGGGTGTGCCCCAGGCCCAGGCAGCCTTGAGGCACGTCTTCCTGCCCGGAAGACGTGAGGCCGTTAACTTTCCCTACGGTCTTTCGGAACTGGAGCTGGCCCGATTGATCGACAATGGCGATACCGGCGCTGTCATAGCCGCGGTATTCTAGCCGCTGCAATCCCTCAAGAATGATCGGCCAGGCTTCGCGGTCCCCCACATAACCAACTATGCCGCACACGTTCCCTCCCAAAGCACTCGCCACCGGCTTGGGCGCCGGGAGCCACGGCCCAAACCGTGATGCCCTTGGTCAACTAGCAAACTTCCGGGCTAACGGCAAGATTGCTCCGGTATATTTTACCAGAAGTGACCTGGGCTACCGCATGCTGGCTTCCAACTCTTCGAAAAATGCTCTCAGGTCGTCGGCTATTTCTTGGGCGGGGATATCTTCCATGCTCTCAGGAAGATCCCTTAGCGCCTCGTCGATCTCCACTTCTTCTTCGAATATGTCTTTCAACGAGAGTCCCGTGCCTTCATTGCTCCCAGTAGGCTCGCTCTTGGTCTCATTCTGATTCTGAGCCGGCTGACCCGCATTCGCCCCGCCTTGGGCCGGGGCAGACCCTCCAGCGGAAGCGCCGGTGCCGCCGCCGGCCGAAGGCGCGTTACCGGGTTGAGGCCCGGCAGGCGCGGAGCCTCCACTTGAGTCATTCACCACACGTACGTCGGGGACGCCTTCTAGACGAACAACTTGGACATCAGGTAGATTTTCTTCTTCTGCGGGTTCGGCGGCGGCATCTCCGCCGGCCGCCTGTGTGCAAAGGAAAAGGGGTAACACTGATCGAAGGTGGAAAACCCAGTAAAGAGGCAGTTTCACCCAGGCAACGGGGTGCCAGCACCCATCGGTCTGGGCAGACCGGTAGCTAAGTGTGGACAAATCAGGAAATCGGAGCCGATCAAACAGGAAGAGACGTCACTATCCACCACCAAAAGGCGGCCCAATTACCGATGATTGCGGAGGGTAACGTGGACTGATGAACCGGACGGTTAGTATTCTAACGAAGCAAAAATGTGCATCGTCATTCCGACTGTAGGGGGGAATCTAGGGAGGCGGAGGGGACGCCTCGGCCTAGATGATTCGTCCTTCCCGCGAAGAACTCAACATGACATGCTCGAAGGAATTACACGCCGGCTCAATCAATCGATCCATCACATTCAAGTGGGCGCAGTTCTAGAACGAATCTAAACCAGGGGGGACCGGAGGGTGGAGAGCTAGCTCTGGGCCTGTTTGGCTAGGTTCCGAGCAAAGTCTTGCAGGGTTGAATTGGCTTTACGGCGAATGATCGGCTGACCCAACTCGCCGATCTTGCCCATAAACACGGTGTCGGAGACGATGAGCATCTCAGTCTCCTCCGGAGAAATGGAGGTGATCTGCATGGTCAGATCGGCCCTGATGGATCCTCCCACCCTACGGTCGGCCGCTTCGATGTGGAAACGAGCTTCGCCCTTCTCCTTGTCTTGCTCCACAACACTTATCGTACCGGAGAAGTTCAGGCGGACGGGCCCGATCCGGACTTGCATAACGGCCTTAAACCGGTTCTCTCCGTCGGAAATGACGTCCTGTACACCTGGGATACAGGGAGCTACTTGGGGGATGTCCAGTAACAACGCCCATGTTTTATCCACCGATGCAGGCACTAGACAGCGGTTTTCCAGCTTCATTCGGCTACCCTTAGCGACCCGCGGCTAGGGATTGGGTAACGGCGCGGCGGGTGAAGACCTCCGCCATCTGCCGTTTGTAATCGGCCGATCCGCGGAAATCGTCCAGAGGGTCAACTTCCCCTATAACCGCCGCCGCGCTGGCCCGGATGTTCTCCTCGGTCAGGGGGCGTTGCCGCAGCAAATCTTCGGCTGCCTTCGCCCGTATCGGGGTAACGCCCGACGCGCCCAATACGATACGCACGTCCCGGCAGTTGTTGCTCTCGTCGGCGTCGACGATGGCCGCCACGGAGACGGTGGCGTAATCGTCGGCGGTGCGTGGCAAAAACTTCAGGTAGACAGCTCCGGAACCGGCGGGCGCCTGGGGAATCAACACGCTGGTCAAAATCTCACCGGGTTGGACGTCGGTTTCGAAATAGTCGATGAACAGGTCTTCCACTGGGACGATTCTTTCACCGCCCTTGGAAGAGAGGACCACCGAGGCCCCCAAAGCTATCAACGAGGGAGGCGGGTCCTGGTTGGGGTCGCCGTGAACCAGACCACCCCCGACCGTGCTCATGTTGCGGATCCTAGGAGTTGCCACCTTCCGGTACGTATCGGCGACTAGGGGCAAGCTTTGGCGGATCAATGGGTCGGTTTCCATCTGGCGCTGGGTGCACAGGGCGCCCACCCGCACCGCGCCGTTGCCGTCTGAGGCCACAGAGGCCAAGCCGGGAATGCGGCGCAGTCCGATAACGTGGCCCGGCTGGGCCAGACGCTGCTTCATCATAAGCACCAAGGCCGTACCGCCGGACATCACTCGAGCATCGTCGCCGTACTGGTCCAGCAGTCCGAAAGCTTCATCCAGGCTGGTAGGGCTGTGAAACTCAAAGTCGATCATCGCCCGGCCTCCTGGGACACACGGGCCGCGTTTTTCACCGATTCTAAGATGCCGTAGTATCCGGTGCACCGGCACAGGTTCCCCATCATCCAGTCCTTGATTTCTTCCTCGGTTGGGTCGGGATTAACGTCCAGCAGGGCCTTGGCGGCAATCACTTGACCCGGAGTGCAGATGCCGCACTGGAAACCGCCATGGTCGATGAACGCTTGCTGCACCGGGTGCAGCTTCCCATCTTGCGCCAATCCCTCAACGGTGGTTATGTCGGCGCCGTCGGCGGTAACCGCCAGAGTGATGCACGATGCCACCATTTGCCCATCCACCAGCACGGTGCAGGCACCGCATACTCCCACGCTGCAACCTTCCTTGGTTCCGGTCAGGCCCAGATCGTAGCGCAAGCAGTCCACCAGCATGCGGCGCGCCGGCACCTCCAAATCATGATCTGTGCCGTTTACTTTAAACTTAATACGATGATCCATTTTCCATCCTTCCCGTATCTGAGAAATGCCCGATTTGGCGAAACCACCCAATGTTATACTACGCGTCATCGCGTGACAAGAGATTGCGGCCCAGTCGTGAAGGGGCACGGCCTTCCCCAACGGATCTCCTATCGGTCTGATATTAAAGCGAGGTATCAAAATGCCCAACGAGGACAATGAACAATCTGTCCAGCACATCGGCAATACCATCCTGGTGGTGATGATGGAAGTGGAACCGGAAGGGGAAGAAGCCTTCGAGCGATGGTATAACGACGAACACCTGCCGGAGCGCCTGGAGATACCGGGCTACGTCAGCGCCCGCCGCTTCAAGCTGGAGGAAGGAGAAGGGGTTTTAAAGTACCTGTGCATCTGGGAATTGGAGGACGCCAGCCCGCTCGAGAGTGACATGTATAAAGCCCAACGGGCCCGCCCCAGCGAGATAAGAGACCGGGCAAACCAGTACATCACCCAACGCGCCCGAGGCTTATACAAGCAAATATACCCGTTAACCGGAGCTTATGAAGACCACTCCGGCTACTACCCGGAGCAGGTTCGCAGCTAGAGCCGGCGACGGCTTAGAATTTGGTCAACCGGATCAACTCTCCCACGTCGGCCAACCTCTCCATGTTCCAGAGCCGGTCCAATAAGGCGTCTGCCTGGGCCTGGGACAGCGGACCGCATGCCAACGAGCGGAACTTGTCCTCCAGTTCGGCGTCGGACAGCGGGTTCTTGAAGTGCCCGTTGTGATAGGCCACTTGGGATGAAAACCGCAGACCGGCCCCGGTTAACACCTCCAAGTCGCACAGCATGGCTTCCGGCGCCCGCTGGTTCGCTTCCTCGGAGACGCTAACCTTGACCCGGCTCGTCAGGTCCAGCAGGCTCTGGTTTTGCAGGTACTCGTCGCCAAAGTGACTCTGGTCCACCGCCCCGTACATCAACGCCACGGCCACGGTATAGGGCATGCTGTGGTCGGCGGTTTCCCGGTTGGTAGGCCGCCACTTTTCCGCGTCCCCTGCCATGATGTTGATGGCGGTTTGCAAAGTCCGCACCTCTACCTGGGCGATGTCCTCTACAGAAGGTAGCTTCTCCCGAACCTCCAGAGCGGCCTGCACCACCGTTTGCGAATACTGGCCCAACGGAAAGCGCTTGATGCTGCACTCCCCAATCTTGAAGGGCTGGTCCCCGCCGCCAAAGGGCTCCAACTCAAAGGGCTGGCGGGACACCGCCTTAAAGTAGCCGCCTTCTCCCTCGAAGATCGGCGAAGGGCCGGTAAGCCCTCTTTGGGCCAGCATGGCGGCGAAAACGGCGTTGCGGCTGGCGTTGGCGTAAGCGCATCCCTTCCACATGGACACATCGCCGATGCGGGTTTGGTACAGGGCCAAGTTAGGGGCGATTCCCAAATTCAATGCCTGCAGAGTTTGGTCCTCAGTCAGCCCCAGGCAACGGGCAGCCCCCAGAACGCTGGCGATACCGCCTACGGTTACGTGGTCAAACCCGCCGGGCTTGATGTCCACGGCATCGCAGATCCGGCAAAATGCTTCATAAGCCAGCACGGTGGCGACAATCATTCCCTTGCCCCCGGCCCGGCCTACTTCGCTGCAAGTCAGGGTCGCGGCGATGCTATCGCTGGGATGACCCGACTCTTTACTGGTGTAGCCGTCGTTGTAGTCCAGATAACGGATCATCACCCCATTGGCAAAGGTGGCCATATCCGGGCTGGTCGCCAGTCCGCTGCCAAGGATCGTGGCGGGCGAACTGCTGGTCACCGTCGCGGCGGTTTCCCGGGCGATCCGGCTGGGCTCGCCGTCATATCCCCCCAGGGCACATCCCAGTGTATCGATAATCATCCGCTTGGCCAGATGGACGACATCTGTAGGCAAGTCCTCGTATCGTAGGGACGTAGCGTAGGAACTTAACCGCTCGGCAATGTTGGTTACTATGGTCCCTCCAGGCAGAATAAGGGCAACCAAGGCGGACTTAGGCGAAGTGGGGCATGACCTCTTTGGCGAACAACTCCATCGACCGCATCAACTTGCCATGCTCCATGCCACCCATGGAAAAGGTGCAACCGAGGTACTCTATCCCTTCCTTCTGAAGCGCTTTAATCTTAGCGATACACTTCTCCGGGCTGCCGATAATCGCACGGTTCTCGTAAATATAATCGTAGGTGGGAGGCAGTTCGGTTCGGGTCCGGCGCCAGTCCTCCAAGTGATGGTGGACCTCGCTACCCTCAGGAAATTGACGGCGCCATTGAGTCATGTCCTGAACCCAGTTCACGGCCTCCCGGCTATCCCGCCGGGCTTCCTCTTCGGTCTTTCCCACATGGAAGTAGCGGAAAAAAGGTATTTCGGACATCGGGACGTTATGCCCAGCGTCTCCGGATAACTCCACGAACCGGTGGCATAGCGCCAGAGCTTCGGGAGTGTCCTGCACTACCCCCACGATTAGAGGAAAGCCGGTACCGGCGACGAAATCCAAGGTGGCCTCGGTCCGGGTGGCTGCCAAGTAAACCGGTGGATGGGGCTGCTGCACGGGCGGCGGCACCAGAGTGGCCCGGTTGACCTGGTAGTGTTCCCCTTGATGCGAGAACTCCGGCGTCGTCCAAAGACCTTTGATCACTTTGATGCTCTCTTGGAATCTTCCCTGGCTCTCTTCACGATCGACGTTATAGCCCCGGTATTCGTAGTTAGCCGTCCCCCGTCCAAAGCCAACGTCCAATCGGCCATCGCTAAGGGCATCCACGGTGGCGGTGTCCTCGGCCAGGCGGATCGGGTTGTGCAGCGGTGGCACCAGCACAGCGGTGCCGATACGGATTCTTGTTGTCCTAGCAGCGAGATTGCCCGCCAATACTAAACACGAAGAGCCAATCCCATAGCGGGAGAAGTGGTGCTCGGCCAGCCAAGCGCTGTGGAAGCCCAGTTCCTCGGCGTATTGAACCTCTTGAATCGTGTTGCGAAATACCTGCCGTGTATCGATCCCTTCGGGCCAGGGAACGTGGGTGAAGATTCCGAACTTCATTCTTAGTCCTCCCGTTGGCTCCGCTCCAGAATCGCGTCAGGTCCGGAACCCGCCCTATTATTCCATATAAATCTGACAGCTACCAATCTTTGCCGGATGACCATGTCATGCCGAGTCCTTCGTGGGAAGGACGAGGCATCTGGGATGGGGCCGCTCCACACTTCCCAAGATTCCTCGCCGCCCTTCCGCCGAAGGGCTGGTGTCGGAATGACGAAGTGCGCGACCGAATGTTGGCAATTCTATTTTAGGAGGAATCACAATGGTAAAAATTAACCGTGCTCGGCAGGGGTCAACCATTCCAGGCCGCAGTGACCACGCGCGGTCGAACTAATCAAATCGGATGGTATAATCCGTGGGCGGCGGGCCTTGTGTCCTGATTTGCGGCCTTCGCTTCGCCGTTCGTTCCCCTTTGACTCAGACCCTTAGGTTGTGGACCATTGCCTGCTCACGTCCTGCACGGCGATACCTACTTGGTGCAACGGCGACTGTCCCGCCTGGAAGCGGAAGCCGGGGCCGAAGACGTTCTGGACGCCAACCGCCACCGCCTCATGGGACTCCAGACCAACATCAACGAACTGGTTGCCATCTGCAACGCCCTGCCGTTCATTGACTCCCATCGACTGGTGGTGGTGGAAGGACTGCTCGCCACGTTTGAACGCCGCCCAGGAAGAGGCCGGCGCCGGAGTAGCGATAACCAGGCAAGCGGCGGGGCGCTGGGCGGATGGGAAGGACTGGACCAGGTCATCGCCGGCATGCCCGATACCACTCTGCTGATCTTCCTCGACGCGACTCTGCCGGACACCAATCCAATGCTTCGGCATTTGCGTGAAGCCGCCGAGATCCATGGATCGCCCACACCTTCCGGTGAGGCCCTGGCCCGCTGGATCAAGGCTACCGTGGAGGAGAAGGGCGCCAGCATCAGCCCGTCGGCCATAGGCTCATTGACCGAAATGGCAGGCGGAGATCTCTGGTCCCTGGATAATGAGTTAGAGAAGCTTTCCCTCTTCGCCGCCGGCGGCCGCATAGAAGAATCCCACGTCAACGAATTGGTGCACCTGGCCCGGGAGTCCAACGTGTTCGCCGCGGTGGACGCCATGATTGACGGCCGCCAATCGATGGCCTTGAGCTTGCTACACGAACTACGCGAGGAGGGGAAAGAAGCTCCCTACATCATCTCCATGGTGGAAAGGCAACTCCGCCTAATGGCCCTTGCCAGAGACGCTGTCGACCGTGGGATACCCCAGGGGGAATTGGGGAGCCACCTGGGAACTACCTCCCAATTCGTGATTAGAAAAACAATGGAGCAGGCCCGCCGCCATTCATGGAGCGACATCATGTGGCGCTACCAGCGCCTGCTGGAAGCGGACCTGGCCATAAAGCAAGGAAAGTTGGAGCCGGACCTGGCGCTGGAACTCCTGGCGGCAGACCAGGCGGACCGGAGCCGGCGCTAGTTGTCCTTATCCTGAATATTCTTCGAATGATCGGCAGATTCCGGTTCCCTCTGGTTCCGGTCCCAACCGATGCTGCTGAAAGCTATAAGTTTGCCTATGCTTAAAGGGTCGTCTATCTTGCCGATGCTCCGCGCTTGCGGCGCCGAGGTTGTTGGAACTTATCTGCTGGTTGTCTTCGGCACCGGAGCCGTGGCGGCCGCCGTGCTTACCGGAGCCCAGTCGGGTATATGGCAGGTGGCGGTGGTGTGGGGTTTCGGCATCACCATCGCCATCTATGTGACGGCGGCGGTGTCCGGGGCGCACCTGAATCCGGCGGTAAGCCTGACCTTCGCCATCTTCCGCCGGCGCGAGTTTCCTTATACCCGTTTGCTGCCCTATTGGACTTCTCAGCTTACGGGCGCCGTCCTGGCCGCTTTGACCGTCTTGTGGCTGTACGGTCCCTTCATCGCTCGGTTCGAGTCCGAAATGGGCCTGGTACGCGGCGCTCCCGGCAGTCAGCATTCGGCCATGGTATTCGGCGAGTACTTCCCGAATCCCGCCCTTTTCGGCACCGGCCCCGATGCTCAGAGTCTGATAAGCCCCCTGGGCGCCGCCGTGGTCGAAGGCTTCGGCACGGCCATCCTGCTACTGGTTATCTTCGCGCTGGTGGACCGCCGGAACGCCAGCTTACCGACCAAATACCTCAGTCCCTTCTTCATCGGGTTCACCGTGGCGGTCCTGATCAGCCTATTCGCTCCGTTAACCCAGGCAGGGTGGAACCCGGCCCGGGACTTCGGCCCCCGGCTGGTTGCCTACTTTGCCGGTTGGGAAAGCATTGCCATACCGGGACCGTCCGGCGGGTTCTGGGCTTACATCATCGGCCCTCTGGTGGGAGGGCCTTTGGGTGCGGCAGTCTACGAGTTCCTGATCCGGCCCGGATTGGCAGTCCGGATTCCCGTAGGCTCCCAGAGTTCCGATGGCGATGACGACCCGCCTGCCGAACCCCTGGAATAACGGAGGCTGGGAGATTTTTCTGGACGTCTATTCCAATACTAAGTAGTAAGGAAGTCCCGGCCCTTCAATAGTTTCACGGCGATCCGGCTTTCCCAGATCACGGTGACCCCGATAGGATTGTGCCAACCACGTTTCAGAACCCGGCTAAGTCCCCGGAAGCATGGGATTGTAGCAGGCCACCATATGCTCAGAGGCGACCTCTTCCAGGCGCGGGCGGTGTTCCACTCGGCACCGGGAAAGCGCTTTGTGGCACCGCGGCAGGAAGGGACATTCCTCCGGCAAGTCAATCATGTCCGGCGGCACTCCCCTTAGGGGTTCCAGCCTCCGGTCAACGTCATCCAACCGGGGCAGGGTCTTCAGCAGAGACCAGGTGTAGGGATGCTGCGGCTCTTTGAATAGGGGAATCACTTTCGATGTTTCCACCACGGTACCCGCGTAGATGACGCCGACCTTTTGAGCCATGCTAGCCACGATTCCCATGTCATGGGTGATCAGGAGAATCGAGGACCCTTGCTCCCGGCAAAGGGCTTTCAATCGTTCCAGGATCTCCGCTTGAAGCGTTACATCTAGCCCCGACGTCGGTTCGTCGGCGATCAGTACCCGCGGCCGTAGCACCAGAGCTATGGCCAGCATAATCCTCTGGCACATACCTCCGCTGAGACTGAAGGGATATTGCCCCATGATTCGCTTGGGATCGGGCAATCCCATCTCCCGCAACATATCCTGAGCCATACCATTGGCAACACGGGATCCGACATTGGTGTGGGCCAGAATGACTTCTTCCAATTGTGGTCCAACCAACTGAACCGGGTTCAGGGCGGATTGGGCATCCTGGAAAATCATCGATACCTGGTTACCCCGAATCTTTCTCAGTTGCTCTTGGCCGATCCTTAGCAGGTCCACTCCGTCAAAGATAACCCGGCCCGACGGCACGGTTGCCGACACGGGGAGTAAACCCATGATCGCCAACGCCAAAGTACTCTTGCCCGCGCCGCTCTCCCCAACAAGGCAGTAGATCTCACCCTCTTCCAGGACGAAGTTGACGCCGTTCAAGGCCTTAACTGGTCCCGCCGGTGTGCCGAACCGGACATGAAGATCTTCTACTCGTAATGCTTCAGCCATGGATGACCCTCGGGTGCCCCAACGCCGTTCCATATCGGGCGATGAAGCGGTGGTATGTTGCTGGCGCTATCAATTACTCTCCGATTTTTCAGCGCGTTCAGGCATTGCGGCTTGCCGCTTGCGGGCGGATGAGCTGCTCGGCCCTGAACCTGCCCGCCTTGAGTTCCCGGATCAAGTCATCCACACCGGTGATTTTCCGCTCGAACAATGTTGCCGCGGTCCCTATCTGTTCTACCCGGTGGGCGTCGCTGCCCCCGGTCATTTTTATCTCCAGCCGGTTCCCCAGGTCTTGCGAGAACTGATTCTGCGCCTCGTTACCCCGGCCATTGATTCCTTCGATCGCATCGCAAGACCCGAAAAAAGCATCCCCGCTGGCCCGTTCCAGCATTTCCCGCCGGGCCTCCAGCAGATGACCGGGGTCTTCCAAGAACCGGCGGCGATAGGGATGAGCCGCGATTATAGCGCCGTCCCTTTGCCGCACGGCGTCTACCAAAAAATCCGGCTTGTGCAGTCCAAAAACATAGCGATCCAAGCCGAAGATCAAGACGTGTCCATTATCGGTGTTGATCTCGCAGCCAGGTAACACCAAAAAGCTGTGTCTCTTGGCAAGATCATCGACCTCCTCCTTAGACCAGAAAAAATCGTGGTCGGTGAGGCAGATACCGTCTAGCTTTGCTTCTTTAGCTCTTTCAATGAGGTCGTCGACAGCAGCGAAACTGTCATCGGACTTTGGATAGCTATGGGTGTGGAGGTCAATTAACAATGATGTCGTCGTACCATGGGCTGGAGTTGAGTTCCAGGGATAGCCTAGTCAACATAGCCAAACTATCATAGCAAAGGAGCCGCCCTGAGGTAAATGGGAAGGCCCAACCGTATTAACCGGCTGGGCCTAGTTGAACCAAATCGTAGAGCTACCTGAACCGGCTACCGGGGTATAACCAGGCCTTCCTCTTCCAGGTGCTCCATTATCTCCTCCGCCCGCTGCTGCCCCACCTTAAAACGCCGCTCGATGAAAGAAGTAGACATCCGGGGACTGCGGAGCGCCAACTCTCTGGCCTGGGACAACACTCTCTCGTTGGCTTCCTCATTTTCTCCGTCTTCATCTTCATCTATCAGTATGTCTGGCAAAGGACCGCCTTTCTGATTGGACCAGAACTGCTGCAATTGTTCGATCTCATGGTCGTACACCAGTGTCCCCTGAACCCGGCGGGGTTTGGGCGAATCTGAATTGAGGATCAGCATGTCGCCTTTGCCCAACAGCCGCTCGGCTCCGGCCATGTCTAAGATGACCCTAGAATCCACCTGGGATGCCACGGCAAACGCGATCCGGCCCGGGATGTTGGCCTTGAGCAGCCCGGTGACGACGTTCACCGACGGTCGTTGGGTTGCCAATACCAGGTGTATCCCCGTGGCTCGTCCCAGTTGGGCCAAGCGGACCAAGTTCTGTTCCACCTCAAACCCGCCGGTGATCATCAGGTCGGCCAATTCGTCGACGATCAACACCAAGAAGGGCATCCGCTCTTTCGATTTAGAATTGAAACCATCGATATTGCGGACCCCTGCTTCTTCCATCTGTTTGTAGCGGCGGAACATCTCCCGCATCAGGCCCCGGAGGGCCGAATTCACTTGGTCGACATCCACGATGACCGGAGCAACCAGATGAGGGATGCCATTAAACGGGGTTAGCTCCACCCGCTTGGGGTCCACCATCAGCATGCGCAACTGGTCCGGTGGTTTGGTCAAGAGCAGGGAAGCTACCACGGAGTTGAGGCACACGCTCTTGCCGCTACCGGTGGCCCCGGCTATCAGCAGATGTGGCAATCCCGCCAGATCCGTAACCACCGAAGACCCTCCGGTGTCTTGACCCAAGGCAACGGGGAGCCCTCCTTTGCTCGCGATTTTACGAAACTCGGGCGACTCCATGACTTCTCTCAGATGAACCTTATTGGGGTTTGGCGCCGGCACCTCCAAACCCACCAAGGCCTCACCGGGTACCGGCGCTTCGATGCGCAGGTAGGGTGTCTTCAACGCCAGCGCCAGGTCCTTTTCCCGGGTCAAAATGCTCTGTACCTTCACCCTGCTTTCGACCCGGCCGTCGTCTTTACCGCCTTCGCCTTTCCTGTTATTCCAGCCAGGAACCAGACCGAAGCGAACGATCCTAGGTCCCGCTCTAATATCTTTTACCTCCACGATCACGCCATGCTCGGCCAGCGAGGTCTCTACGTGGCGGGCCATCTCCTGCAATGGCCCCTCAGATTGCTCCCGGGGTGTGGGAGCTGCCAGGCATTCGATGGATGGTAAGGACCATTTAGAACCCGCCGTTTTTACCTTCGCGACTTCGACGCGGGGTTTGTCATTCTGTGGTGGGTGAGCCGCCGTCCACTCCGGGACTTCCCCTGCACTGCTAAGAGGCCAGGAATCGGAGTCATCCGGCGACTCATCTACTTCATTCTCCGAATCGTCAAAGCTGACCAGTTCAGCGGGCGGTTGTGGCGCCATAGGCTTTGAACTCTGAAAGAGACCGCGGAACCACGCCAGGAATCGACTCGAACGCGCCGCGAATATGGCCGTCAACAGCCATCGGCTCAAGAATCCGGTGACCCAAGACGAGCCCATATATAGGTAGGAAATCCCGTACTGCAGCCCAGTACCTGACTTCTTCAGTCCCTTTAGATAGATCCCCCCTACTTTATAAGGGTAGATAAATAGAGGAACGAAAATGGCGATGGAGGCCAATTTAACCAATGCCAACGCTATGGGGACTCCTCCCACCGCGTCACCCCAACGCCCGCTAAGACCGAAACCGGACAGCACTCCATCGCCGGGATCGAATAGCGAAAGCACTCCGATGGCGATGACCACGATAGCGGCGGCGGAAACCCATCGCCGCCAAAATCTAGCCAGCGACCGATGACGATATCTTAAAGTGAGGAGGGCGGCCCCAAACCAAAGACCGGCCGGGACCAAACCGTAACCTAGGGTTTGTATAACTCCGTAGCGGAGGTCCGCGTTAAATCCAAAAACCAGGCCGGCACTCAAGCCGCCTATCAACATTACCAGGCCGTCGATAGCGGCGGCGGGTCTGGCTTTTATAAAGTCTCTGAAAGATGGCGGAGGCGTGCGCCTACCTTTGGCAGCGGATCGTGCCATCGAGTCCTCCCATTCTGACCACGAAACAAAAATAAGTGGTCAGGAAACCAATCACACTTCCAAAACCACTGGAATAATGATAGGGCGTCTGTTGGTTTCGCTAGCTAGGAACTCGCGGGCAGTTTCACGCATTTTTGATTTCAAACGGTCTGGTTGGTCCGCCAAGGCAGGATCGCCGGCCAGGGTCCGGGACAGCGTTACAGCCAGGTCTTGGAACAGTTCATCTGTTTCCGAATCTTCCATGAACCCGCTGGCCACGGCCTTGGGTTCGCCCACCAACCGGCCCGACTCTTTATCAGTCGAGACGACCACCACGACAACTCCATCCTTCGACAGCGTTCGCCGCTGACGGAACACCTGGCTGCGATGATCGCGCCGGTTCGCCCCGTCGACGTAGATCCGCCTGGCGGATACCTTCTCCTCCACGCGGGCCCCATCTTCGGATAACTCCAGCACATCTCCGTCTTCGATCACAAATATCCCCGACTGCGCCACACCCACGTCCTGAGCCAGTTGGGCGTGGGCCATCAGGTGCCGGTATTCTCCATGCACTGGAACGAAGTACCGGGGCCGGACCAGGTTGAGCATCATCTTCAACTCTTCCTGACTGGCATGGCCGTGTACATGAACGGTGGAGATGCGGTCGTAAAGCACAGTTGCTCCCTGGCGCATCAGGTTATCTATGGTCCGGCCAACACCCAATTCGTTGCCTGGGATTGGGGTCGCGGAGATTATCACCGTGTCTCCCTCTATCACGCTGATGTCCCGGTGGTCTTTGTTGGATATGCGGACCAAGGCTGAAGTTGGCTCCCCCTGGCTGCCGGTGGTTATCAGCACCACCTCATGGGGAGGCAATTGACGCAGTTCACTTAGATTCTGGAGGATTCCCGGGGGCATCTTCAGATATCCCATTTCCGTCGCCACGGCCACATTGTCTTCCATGCTGCGGCCAACGATACCAACCTTGCGGTGGGCACGCTCCGCCGCGTCCACTACTTGCTGCACCCTGGAGATAAGAGAAGCGAATGTGGCAACCATCACCCGGCCGGGAGCATCAGCGATGGCGCGATCTAAGGCCTCGCCCACTACCCGTTCCGATTGGGTATAACCGGGAACCTCGGCATAGGTGGAATCTGAAAGCAGCAGCAGCACACCCTCTGCCCCATGCCGGGCCAGAGTCGTAAGATCTATAGTGCGGCCGTCTACGGGAGTGTGATCAATCTTGAAGTCGCCGGTGTGAATCACCAAACCTCGCGGGGTTTCAATAGCGATGCCCATGGCATCGGGAATGCTATGGCATACCCGGAACCAAGTTGCCCGAAAGTTGTCACCAAATTGGTAACCGATTCCCGGTTCAATGGCTTCCACGACCGCGCCCCGGGTGGGACGTCGATCGTTCAGCTTAACCGAGATAAGTCCATGGGCCAATCTCGGGGCGTATACCGGAACATTTATCTGAGGCAGTATAAAAGAGAGGGCTCCGATATGATCCTCATGTCCGTGGGTGATCAAGATCGCCTTGACCCGGTCGGCCCGCTCCACAAGGTAGGAAACGTCGGGGATAATCAGATCGACCCCCGGCATATCGTCGTCCGGAAATTGGACCCCGCAGTCGACAACGACGATTTCGTCACCGTACTCCACGGCCATCATGTTCTTACCGATCTCCCCCAGTCCGCCCAGGGGAATGATTCGCAAAGGTTGCGTCACGTTACTCAAAGTATTTACTCAAACAGACTAAGTTGCTGTGCAGGCGGCGACTCCGCCGCTGGCGCCAGGGTCGGCGCGGCAGAGGAGTTCCGGATATTGTCCAAAACCTTCGGGATGGCTTTGAAATCTTCGATGATTCCCGGCCTAACTTCCTGACGGTACAGGGCGGCGGCTGGATGCATCACTGGATAGATAAACCGGCCGTCCTTCTCTCGAACTTTCCCTCTGGCCCGGGTCATACTTTCCCCGGGGAAAAACCGGGCCAGCGACACCCGGCCCAAGGTAACTATCAGCAAAGGATCTAACAACTCTATCTGCCGTTCCAGATACTTATCGCATGCCGATACCTCGGCGGGCAATGGGTCCCGGTTTTCCGGAGGACGGCATTTCACCATGTTGGCGATAAATACATCTTCCCGCTTCAAGCCGATGTACCCTAACAACTCGTCCAAAAATTGCCCGGCCCGGCCCACAAAAGGACGGCCCAGAAGGTCTTCTTGAGCACCCGGTCCTTCGCCGATAATCATCAGGTCGGCATCCGGCGAACCCTCCCCGGGAACAGCGTTTTTGCGCCCCCGGCCAAGTTCACAATCGGAACATTGTCTAACCAGTCGAGCGATTTCATCCAGGCTGTTCATTAGGATTCAACTCCCAGTCTAGATACGGATCAGGCAATTTTACAGTATAAATGTATTAAGGTACTTACCATAATGTAATGACTTCAGCCGTCTGCCCGAACTGCAACGGATAACGAAGAGTGCTCAAGATCGAGGGGGTCACAGAACTCCGTGGCAGGGTAGGGTCAGTGTTGTCAACTGGATTCATCGTGATTATTACGGCCGGGAAAGCAGGCCTCCCGGCGTAGGGCAAGCTGTTCTTCGACGGCCTGCGAGCAAGCAACATCCAAAAGAGCCGGCATCCGAATCGGCTCGCCACAACAGGTGCGATAACCTGCCCCAGCGCGACACTAGTCGTCTGCGATTCCGTGGCCTTTCAAGTAATCGACGGCATCTTTGATGGTGCCGATGTTCCCAGCTTCATCATCGGAGATTTCCACCTGCTTTTCATCGGTGGAGAACTCCTCTTCGAAGGCCATGATTAATTCGACTAGGTCAAGGGAGTCCGCATTGAGGTTATCAACGAAGGATGAGTCTTCTCCTACCTCTGATTCGTCCATCCCTAATTTATCAATTACTATGGTTTTTACGCGATCATAAACGGTCGCCAAAAGGTCATCTCCCTAGATTTGGGATCCAACCGTAGCCAGGTGGGCAACCTCACGGTCAGCTATCACAGATCCTAGAACACCATTTACAAACTTGCTGGAGCTATCGCTGCCAAACACCTTTGCTAACTCTACAGCTTCGTTGATTGCGGTTTTGTCCGGCGTATCAGGGCTATGTAACAACTCCAGCAGAGCTATCCGCAGGATGTTCCGGTCCACCGGCGCTAACTGGGCTACGGGCCATGCTGGTGCATATTGCTGAATTATGCTATCAAGAGCCTGGCCTCGAGCCTCCACACCTTGAATCAATTTTTGAGCGAGAGATATCGCTCTTTCGGGCAACTGATCTTCCTCGACAAGCCACTCTAGAGAAGATTCGGCCAAGCCGCCGCGAACGTCGGCTGCATAGAGGCTCTGGAGAGCCGCCGCCCTTCCCTTCCGTCTCAAGTCAGTAAATTTATCCTTTGGCATGGAACACCGATAAGCTGGCGTGTACCGGTTTAAGCGGTCGCGCCGGCCAACTTTCGAATAGATTCAGGGTTGGATAATGCCACAGCTTGAACGCCCCGGTCGATCCGCTTGATCAGGCCTGCCAACACGCTGGCCGGTCCCAACTCAACGAACTGGGTGATTCCAGAGTCCACCATACACCGGACCGTATTCCGCCATTGGACGCACTGGCAAAGCCCGCGGACCAACTCCTCTCGCACCTGTTCTCCGGTTCGCAACTCGGCACAATCGGAGTTAGCTATGATTGGAGCCACTGGGTCTTGGAAATCCATCGACACCAACGCCTCAGACAGACCTTCCTTCGCCGCTTGCATCAGCGAGGAGTGAAAGGCGCCGCTGACCGTGAGTGGGATCGTCTTCCTGGCGCCGCGAGCCGAAGCCAGGTCCATGGCTTGCGCCACGGCGATTTTATCTCCGCTGATCACAATCTGATCGTCGGAGTTGATATTAGCCAATTCAACGCCAGTTTCGGAGCATATCTGCGACGCCGCCAACTCGTCTAGTCCTAAGATCGCCGCCATACCTCCGGGTCGGCCTTTGGATGCCTGCTGCATCAATCGGCCTCGTTGCCGAACCAGAGTCACACCATCGGCGAAACTCACCACCCCGGCCACCACCATTGACGTGTATTCTCCCAGGCTGTGCCCGGCCAAGGCTGCCGGAGGCTCTAGTTCGGAGCCAGTGAACTCTTCCCACGCCTTCCAAGCCGCGATGCTAACCGTCATGATAGCCGGCTGGGAATTAACCGTGTCTTGTAGCTTACGGGAAGGGCCTTGAAAAATCAGTTTTGAGAGTCGAACTCCCAGGATATCGTCGGCCTCTTGGAAGACCGCACGAGCCGCCCGGGATGAGTCATAGAGCTCTTGCCCCATGCCAACACTTTGCGATCCCTGGCCCGGGAAAACAAAGGCTCTTTTTGTTTCAGTTTGATTATCGGCAGTTATCTGCATGCGTCTAGCCCTAATTTCAACGTCTTAATCAAGTTTAATGACGCCGGGCATGAGAAACGGGCGACCGATAAAGGTAGTGGGTTGGCCAGAACATTCCAGAAGCCGGATTCCGTAAAACCATCGTTGCAGTGTATCGTGCACACACATCTTAGGCCTACTCCGGTTATCCTTCGGCTCCAACCACTTGCCGCCCACGATAGAAGCCGCATTGCGGGCAAACCGTGTGCGGCATTTTAGCACTTCGGCATCGGGGACAGTAGGAGTGATTTACGGCCTTCAGCCTATATGAGCTGAAGCGCCTCCCCCGCTGCGCCCTGGTCACTTTCTTGTTAGGTACTGCACCCATTGCTAATCACCACTGAAACCGGTCACTCGGTCGCCGATGACCAGTCTATCCTTTTTCTACTTGTCGCTCGACTCCAACCCGCCGAACCGGCCCGACCTTTTGGCTCGGCTTTAAGGAATCAGATTATCCTCACGTCGACTTCAAGGAGGCCTCAGCCGGTCCAAACTCGACCGTGAAGAAAGAGAATCGCTCTTCTTCCACCACCCATCACTACCCCTTCTGTGATTTCAGCAAACCAGCCAAGGCTCCCCACCGTGGGTCCACCTCAGTGCCGCTGCAATTACATTCCCCCTGGTTAAGGTTGGTCCCACATACCCGGCAAAGACCAACACAATTCGCCGTACATAATGGCTTCATTGGCATGTCGGCAATCGCATATTGCCTCAATATCTCGGTCAAGTCTAACACATGATCGGTATCAATTCTCTGGTCTACTTCATCATCGGTTATTGGCGGTGATTGCTCCCCGGTATGAAGGTCCACCGTCGGGAAAAATTCTTCTTCAATATCAAGGGTAGAAGGCCAGACAAATTCTCCGAGGCATCGCCCACACGTAAGCGTGGTTTGAATGTCTAATACGGCGTAGACCAGGACACCTTGATGGGTACGGACCATGTGTACTGATCCGTTAACCTGGTCCGTGATTCGTGATGCCTCTGTAAAGATTTCTTCAATATTGTAGCTGCTAGACGTCCCAGTCGGACCCATTAGCAACTTTGCAACATTATATTGCATAAATGTAAGAGAACCTGTATTTGAGAACCGGCGTAATTATACTCGCCATAACAGAACAGATGTCAAGGCGGAGGATCTAAAGGCCGCTCGACTTTGAAGCCTCGGATCCTGTCCTTTGAACGGCAGGAGTTGCTCTATCTAACGCCGCGTTCTTCTATCTTGGTCTCGATAAATTCCGCTATCGCGCTCGTGGAGGTCCCTGGGCCAAATACGCCGCTGATGCCCAGGTCCAACAAGGGCTGGCGGTCCGACTCCGGGATTATGCCACCTACGATCACCACGATATCGTTCAGCCCTTCTTCCCGTAGAAGTTCCATTATTCCCGGCAGGATCTCTAGATGCGCTCCCGACAATATGCTCATCCCAAGCACGTCAACATCCTCTTGGATCGCCGCTTGGACAATCATTTGCGGCGTCTGCCGGATGCCGGTGTAGATCACTTCCATACCGGAGTCCCGGAGAGCCCGGGCGATCACCTTGGCCCCCCGGTCGTGCCCATCAAGACCAGGCTTGGCGACAAGTACGCGAATCGGATTTCTAGACTGCGTCATAACTGTTTAACCCGTATGCCTCTCGGATCGGCGTCCCTGAAATTCAGTTCTCCACCAACTCGGTGAGAATACCGAACGTCGATCGTGGATGGAGGAAAGCTATCATACCGGACAAGCCTTCTCTGGGCTCCCGGTCCACCAATCCAACTCCGTGTTCTTCCAGTTTTTTCAGATTTCCCGCTAAGCCGGAGACGTTGAGGGCCAGGTGGTGCAAACCTTCTCCGCGCCGTTCGATAAATCGGCCGACTGGACTATCATCCGACAAAGGCTCTAATAATTCCAGCCGGGTCTGGCCCACTTCGATCAGAGTGGCCCGGACCCCTTGGTCTGGCAAGGATTGTATCTCCGCCGCCGGAGCGCCGAACACTTCTTGGAAGAACTTCAGGGCTTCGTCTATATCCTTAACCGCCACGCCCACGTGGTCTATATGGTTCACGCTGCAAACGGATTTTGTGGTCACCGGTAAAGCACCTCCTCAGATCTATGACTCGCCGATCGGCGAACACGCCGCCCTAAGGGATGCCCGCCGAGAGGAAATGTCATCACAACTGGTACTGGGCGAGAACCTGGCGGGCAATGATCAATCTTTGTACTTCAGACGTTCCTTCGTAAATGGTGGTGACCCGGGCATCCCGAAAGATGCGCTCGACTCCGGCGTCTTGGAAGTAACCTATACCGCCATGAACCTGCATCGCCTTGGATGAAACGTCGACGCACATCTCCGAAGCGATCAGCTTGGCCATGGAGGCTTCATTGACAAAGGGTAGCCCCTCATCCTTCAATGTGGCCGCGTTCATGGTAGCCACCCGCGCGCCATGTACCGCGGTAGCCATATCCGCCAACATGAACTGAATCGCCTGGTGCTGGGCGATTGGCTTGCCAAACGTCTCTCTTTGCTGAGCGTAACGCACGGCGGCTTCCAGGGCCGATTGGCCGATACCCACGCACTGCGCAGCGATGATTATCCGGCTGGAGTCTAGTATCTCCATCGCATAGTTGAACCCCCGGCCTTCTTCGCCCAACCGGTTCTCCAATGGTACCGGTGTATCTTGAAAAACTACCTCGTCGGTGGTGGAGCTTCGCATCCCCATCTTGCCGTGGAGAGGGTTGATCGTTAGGCCGGGGGAGTCCCGGTTAACCACAAACGCGCTTATTCCTTTGTAACCAAGAGACCTGTCTTGCGTGGCAAATACCACGATGGATTCAGCCACCGAGGCATTGGTGATAAACATCTTGCTGCCGTTCAAGAAGTAGGTCCCATCCCGCTCCGTTGCCGTGGTCTGCAGCGCCGCCGCGTCGGATCCGCTGCCGGGCTCGGTCAACGCCCAGGCGGCGATGCCCTTACCGGAAGCCAACGAGGGCACCAACCGGGCTTTCTGCTCTTCATTACCGAACCGGTATATAGTGGTGGTGCCTAGCGACAGGTGGGCCAGCACGCTGACACTGGCCCCGGCATCTCCCCGGGCAACCTCTTCGGCGACGATGGCTACTTTTCGATAACCCGCCTGTCCGCTGCCGCCATACTTCGTGTCGATACCCACGCCGGTCAGGCCAAGATCGGCCATTCCTTTCCAGTTCTCCCAGGAGAACTCTTGCCGCTCATCGGCCTCGCGAGCTCTGGGGATCAACTCCCGGTCGGCAAAGTCCCGGACCATGGTTTGGAGCATCTGTTCATCTTCAGAAAGTATCAGGTCTGGCATCCGGCCCTCCTAGGGTATCTTAGGTCAATCAAATTCTTCTATGGGCGGTCAGTCGGTTCAAGCAGCGGCAGATCCGGAAACCGGATGGCCTTTGGATTCGAAGATCAAATTTTGCGGTTGCGTCACTCGCTTCGATGCCTCGAATATTTCCAGTCCAACAATGTTTCCCTCGCCGTCAAAATCTGCAACCATACCTTCCTGAAGTTCGTCACTTTCAGAGACAAGAACGTCCTTAAATCTTATGGTTATAGTATCGGTTTCTTGGTCATACGTGATTTTCACGAATAGGACTCCCCTAACCGGTATTTGCTGATCCTTGATGTCCGATAGACACTAACAATCATCTGACCAACATCCGACGAATCGACAACCATCCGTATAATCATCTCTTTCGCCTGATTGCTATCGAAATATCTATTCTGGATGATTCTTCTAATGCGACCCATGGTTATCGTCTGTTAAGTGTTACTCAATACCTCTAGAACTTCTGCCTCTGAGATTTCCCGAGCCGCCATCTGAGCCCTGGCATGATTCGTAAAGGTCACCAAAGTCGGCCGTCAAAAACTCGCCATCTGTTCCTGTTCGCCAAAAACATCCCGGAACACCTGGCTGATCTCGCCCAGGGTGCAGTAGCTTTCCACGCATTCCAAGATGGCCGGAACCGTATTATCTGAGCCCTGGGCGACAACTGTTAGACGTTTGAGGGCTGCCTGAACCTGGGAATCGTCGCGCTCTTTACGCAGCCGCTGCACCCGCTGTATCTGTTGTTGAGCCGCTTCCGGGTCCAACTGCAACAGTCCTTCGAACGGCGGCTCGTCGGTAACGTACTGGTTGACCCCCACTATCGTCCGCTCCCCGGCCTCCACTTCACGGCGGTGCTGATATGCCGACTCCCCGATCTCCCGCATCTGGAATCCTTGCTCAATCGCGTCCACCGTGCCACCCATCTCTTCGATACGCTCCAGATATTTGAAGGCGGCGTCTTCCAATTGGTCGGTCAAACTCTCCACGTAATATGAGCCGCCCAGCGGGTCAACCACGTCGGCGGCGCCGCTCTCGAAAGCCAATATCTGCTGGGTACGCAGGGAGAGCTGGGCCGACTCCTCGGTGGGCAGAGCCAGGGCTTCGTCCCGAGAGTTGACGTGCAGGGACTGGGAGCCTCCCAGCACTGCCGCCAGGGCCTGAACGGTGCACCGGATCAGGTTGTTGTCCGGTTGCTGGGCGGTGAGGGACACCCCGGCCGTCTGAGTATGGAATCGCAGCATCATCGACCTAGGGTCCTGAGCCCCAAAACGTTCCTTCATGATCTTTGCCCACATGCGCCGGGCGGCGCGGAACTTGGCTACTTCCTCGAAGAGGTTGTTCTGGGCGACGAAAAAGAAGGAGACCCGAGGAGCGAAATCGTCCACCGGAAGCCCGGCCCCGATCGCCGCCTCCACGTAAGCGATCGCGTTGGCGAAGGTGAAAGCCAACTCCTGCACTGCCGAGGCTCCGGCCTCTCGCATGTGGTATCCGCTGACGCTGATGGTGTTCCAGCGAGGGACGCTTTCGGAGCAAAACTTGAACACGTCCACCACCAAACGCATCGAAGGGCGCGGTGGATAGGCGTAGGTCCCCCGGGCGATGTATTCCTTTAATATGTCGTTCTGGATGGTACCGCTGATCTTATCTTGGCCGACTCCCTGCTTTTTGGCTGCCGCGATGTACAGACACAGCAAGATGGAGGCGGTGGCGTTGATGGTCATCGAAGTGCTGACCCGGTCCAGAGGGATCCCCTGCAACAGAACTTCCATATCCTCTAGACTGCAGATAGGAACACCCACTTTGCCGGTCTCGCCCAAGGCCCTAGGATGGTCCGAGTCGTAGCCGATCTGGGTGGGCAGGTCAAACGCCACGGAAAGCCCGGTCTGACCCTGCTCCAACAGGTAACGGAACCTCCGGTTTGTCTCCTCTGCGGTGGAGTAGCCCGAGTACTGCCGCATCGTCCACATCCGGCCGCGATAGGAGTTGGGCTGTACCCCGCGGGTGTACGGATATTCCCCAGGATAGCCCACATCCCGATGGTATTCCCGTCCGTTTCCCGCCAGGTCTTCCGGGGTGTACAAGGGCTGGATGTCCAGCCCGCTATCGGTAACGAATTTTTCTTGACGTTCAGGGTACCGTCCGATGGCGGGACCCAGCGTTTCCCTGGTCCACTCCTCTTTACTGCCGCTGGGCATGATCGCCTCCTGGCCTGGTTGGGTAGGTTGGGCCGAATCTCCGATATAGAGACATACCTCCCAATTGTACCGCCCCGTTCGAAGACGCTCAACCGACGGTCAATCGGCGATTTAGGGAGTGGATGCGTTTATAACGAAGAGGAGGGCAGATACCGATGCCTCAACTGAACCGCCAGAATTGAGCAAACTGGCGCCGGGCTTACCGTTGCCGGTCCAGAGTCAACAACTCCTCCGGACCGGCAACCGGCCTACTTGAATATATTAATGTAAGGTTTAGTGGATAAGCTCCATTTATCGCTGGCCGCATCGTAGCGGGAGTTTACGAAGACTCTCCAGTTCTGATCGTCCAGGTCCGGATAATCGGACCGGTAGTAATAGCCCGGCCACCTCGTCTCCTTGCGATGAAGCAGATGGCGCAGATGAGCTTCCCCGGTCCACGTCCGATGAACCACTTCCCACGAACGCAACAATTCATGACGGCTACGAGCTGCTTGGTGGGCCAAGTCTTCCCGCAGCATCTCAATGAGTACGATACCTCTCTCCAATCCAGCCTGGTTGACCGTATACCAAGTAGACGTACCGCCGCCATATTCATCCATTATTTTCTGCAACCGGACCAAAGCCTGTTTAGGGGTGATGTAATTTGGGTTGATCTCCTCAGCGGTCGAGGCCCCTTTATGTTTGTCAAAGGTCTCCAGAGGTGCCCAGATGGCTTCGGACAGTTGTCTGATCTGGTCGCCGCTGACCGTAACCGCTCCAGGGTTATCTCTAACGAACCTGACCGCTGACTTAGCGGCTAATCTGCCTTCGGTAAAAGAACCCGATGAGAATTTGTGCGGGGCTGCTCCAACCCCATCTCCGGCGGCAAACAAACCATTGATCGTCGTCATCTTGTTATATCCCCAGTAGTATTCCGGGGGAGCCAAGTCTTCCGGTCCGCTTACCCAAGCCCCGGCTTCTCCGGAGTGAGACCCCATTATGTAAGGCTCAGCTAAAACAACTTCCGACGGGGTATCTTCAGGGGCGATATTCTGTGAGGCCCACGTCAGCGCTTGGGCGATCGTCATGTCCAAGAAATCTTCCCAAGCTTCTTCTCTGACCTTATCCATCTTCGCCGGGTCTCCACCGGCGATTTCCTGCATGGCCAAATCGGTCCGCATGTACATCGGACCCTTCCCTTCCTTGATGTCCAGGAACATCTGATGGTTACGGAGGGGGGTGGGGGTGGGTATGGCTGAACCATAAGGTTCGTATTTTCTCAGCTCGCTGTCGCGGGTCACCGTGTAGTCTTCACCCAGAGAGTTCTCAATATGGGCGTGGAAATACTGGAACCACATGCCGACTGGGCCATAGCCGTCCTTGAATCGGGTGGGCACGAACCGGTGCTCCATCTGAGTCATCTCAGTGCCGATGGGAATCATCAGTCCGTAGGCGGAACCGGTAGCGAACACCGAGTACCAAGTACGTCCTATACCTTCGTTCACCGACCTGGGCCGGAACACGTTGGAGGCGCCGCCACAAGTGACGATAACTGCCTTGGCTTTGAACACCCAGATCTTGTTCTCTCGGACACCGAACCCGATGGCGCCGGCAATGCGGCCAGAATCGTTAGCGTCCGTCAAGAGATGCGTGATCGATATCCTCTCGTAAATATTCTCCGGACCCACTGCCTTCCGAGCGGGTTCGGCGGTGACCGGCTTGATCGACTCACCGTGTATAGGAATCTGCCAACGCCCAATCCGCTCGTATTCTCCGTTGTCCTTTTTCCAAACGGGCAGGCCCCACTCTTCCAGAAGGTGAACCGACGAGTCAACATGCCGGCCGACATCGTAAACCAGGTCCTCTCGTGCCAGGCCCATCATGTCATTGACTACATACTTGACGAAGTCTTCCGGCGTGTTCCACCCATACCGTTGCCCCATGTAGCAGTTGATGGCGGAGAGTCCTTCTCCGGTCGCCCCACTACGCTCTATCACCGCTTTTTCAACAATCACAACTTTGAGGTCTTCGCCCCAATACTTTGACTCGAATGCCGCTCCGCATCCGGACATACCGCCGCCTATGACTAGTATGTCGCATTCAACTGTCTCAACCGCAGGTAAAGCCATCGAAAATCTCCTTCTAATTACCGGCTTGTAAGGTGGGCAATCTATCCACGCCAAGCCATTTAGATTCTCCCGCAAGCCCCTGGCCTCCCAGGTCGTTAACACGGTCCTCCGTGAAATCCTTATAGGGGTCGGATGATCCCACCGGGGTGGTTCTGGACGGGTAGGTGAACTGAAGTTCCCTTCCATCCCTGAATTTCACCGTCCAAGTGAAGCCGCCGTCCACTCGCTTCGGTTGGACCGAAGCCCCTAACGGAACGAAGTCGGCGTAGCCTCGAATATGGATCGCTTCTGTGGGACAAAGTTTGACGCAGGCGTAACATTCGGAGCACATCTCCGGCTCTTGGTTGGCGCCCTTGTTCATTCCGGGGTCCAGCACCATCAGGTCGTTGGGACAGATATACACGCACAGCGGTCCCAGGTGCTCGCCCGCACAGGCGTTGCAGGCATTGGGTTCAACAAACGTTGGCATTTTCCCTCCAATACTTGGTGTTATTTGATGGCTTATCTTTTATTGCTCGGCGGGCCACGGCCCAACCTAAATAAAAAGCCCCCGCTTTGTTTGCACGGGGGCCATTAAACATTAAATCTTAAGTTTCACAGCGACAAGTACAGTCCATGGCGGCCAGGGACATGACCGGAGTACGGTTTTCCTGGTAGGTTTCCGTGACAAATGGTGAACCGAACCCGTACTTCTCCGCGCACTGGCCGGTTATCTCCAATACCTCCGCTCTTAGCGTCAACGGTTCGGGCTTCGTCCCTCCTTGAATGATGTTGCGGATGAAAGTCCCGGAAAGATCCTGCTTCTGGTCCCGGTGACCGCAAAGCCCCTCATAAGCGACTCCGGCGCACACTGGACAGTACCACCATTCTAAAGTCAAAACGGACTTGATCCCCAGATCGGGAAGCTCGCTGAATATGTTGTGGGCGGCGTAGGTGTCGTAGTAATCACCGACGCCGGCATGGTCCCGCCCAAACATGTGATGGGTGCAGCCCAGGTTCTTGCGCACCAAAGCGTGGAACACCGCCTCCCGCGGACCGGCGTAGCGCATATCCCACAGCAAGGTGGAAGTCTGGTGGACGTCCTCGCGGAAAAACCCGCCGTCCCGCAACCGGTTGTGGCCCAGTACTATCGCCTCGTCGATGTAGTCGCCCAGCTTCTTCTCCCCCACGACGGCGCTGACCAGTATCCCATCTGCCTCAGCCGCCAGGTAAGCGCCCTTCATCAGCCACTCGTGTCCGGAATGGGGGACGTTGCGGGTCTGGTGAGCTACCACCCTAGTCCATCCCCGCTGGGCGAAGAGCTCCCGGAGCTGGCGTGGAGTTTTCCAGAACTCGTCGAAAGGAGGATTTATCACCGGCGGATTGACCAACGTCACCGGCCCGCCTATAAAGCTGTCCTCCAGCGCATGGGTCCGCAGAACTCCCGGGTGGGCCAGGTCGGTGGTACCGTAGACCTGACCGGCCATAAATTCTTTGTCGTAAGAGAAGATCTCTTCCACCTGGAGCACCGCCAATGGTTGTTCCTGGTGGGTGAGCAAAACCGTGTCCCCAACCTCAACACCAAGAGCAGTCAGTTGCTCCTGAGAAACATCCAAGACGATCGGAATGCTCCACACGTAACCGCTGGTCAAGGTCATGTCCCGGACCACCGAGTCCACGTCAGCCTGCCCCATGAACCCTACCAGGGGAGAGAAGAACCCATACGCGATATTCACGCACTCTCTGGCGATCTGCTCTCTGACAGGCAACCGTTTAAGACCATGAATCATCCGCGCCGCTTCATCAGGAGAAGCAACCCGCTCGACCAGGACCCCACCGTGTGGGGAGAGGGTGTTATCAACCAATGCTATGCCACCGCTCGCTAGATGGAGTCTTATCGTGGGTTCGGCGCTACGCCGCCAGGTAAAAACGGGCTTGGGTAGCCCCGATAGTCCAAGAGGTAATTCTGCGTTGCTTACATAACAATGTCAACATTCTCTCATCCACGGCTTCGTCATACTTACTATCCAAAAGACCCACCAGCCAGCGATTCATCGACCGCGTCCCGTCATTTCGGCCCTTCGGCAGGAGGGGAACCCAGGAGACTTTGCCCCGGCGCCGGACCTGGTTGGTCGCACCGCCCGCCAAACC
>Ga0208336_1000104_pt1 | contig 33222 bp, 31 predicted proteins | sample DeeseametaMP0372_FD_184212 | JGI IMG/M metagenome (GOLD analysis project Ga0208336, IMG submission 184212) | Marine microbial communities from the Deep Atlantic Ocean - MP0372 (SPAdes) | ecosystem: Environmental > Aquatic > Marine > Oceanic | place: East of Porto Seguro, South Atlantic Ocean...
TATTGGTAAAAATAAAAGAATATATAATTCAACTTTGATTAGAAAAAAGCTTGAATCCGGACAATACAATATTGCAAAAGAAATGTTAGGGCGAAATTGGTTACTAGAAGGAAAAATTGTTAAAGGAAGTGGAAGAGGAAGAGAATTAGGATATCCAACAGCAAATTTTGTTTTAAGTGATTATGTTTTACCTATGAAAGGTGTGTACGTAACTAAAAGTTTTTTTGAAAAGAATAAAAAAAAAAAATATTTTGGTATAGCTAATATTGGTAATAGACCAACATTTAATGAAAAGAAAATATTTTTTGAAAATCACTTTTTTAATTTGAAAAATTTTTTATATGGAAAGAAAATATTTGTAGAATTATTAGTGTTTTTAAGAAAAGAAAAAAAATTTGCTAATATTAAAGTTTTAAAAAAACAAATAGAAAAAGATATTTTATTGGCAAAAAAGATTTTAAATAAAAACAAATGAATTATAAAGATACACTTTTTTTACCAGAAACAGATTTTAGCATGAAAGCTAGCTTGCCAAGGAACGAACCAATAATACTTGGGAGATGGATGAAAGAAAAATTATATAAGAAATTAAGAAATAAATTAAAAAAAAATAAAAAATTTACTTTGCATGATGGGCCTCCATATGCAAACGGTCATTTACATATGGGCCATGCCTTAAATAAAATTCTAAAAGATATAATTATTAGATCAAAACAAATGCAAGGTTTTGACGCAGCGTTTGTTCCAGGATGGGATTGCCATGGTCTACCAATTGAATGGGAAGTCGAAAAGGAATTGAGAAAAAAAGGAGATGAGAAAAAAAATATTTCTATTAAAGAATTTCGAAATAAATGCCGTAAATTTGCAGAACATTGGATAAAAATTCAAAAAAAAGAATTTGAACGTTTTGGTGTCTTGGGAGATTGGGAAAACTATTATTCAACAATGTCCTATAAAGTAGAAGCACAAATAATTAGAGAAATTGGAAAATTTTTATTAAATGGATCTCTTTATAAAGGCTCTAGACCTGTAATGTGGTCTGTAGTTGAAAAAACTGCATTGGCTGATGCAGAAATAGAATATAAAGACCGTTCAGATAATGCAATTTATGTTTTATTTCCAATTGATAAAACGAATGTAAAAATAGAAGATAAAAAAAATGTAAATATCTTAATATGGACGACTACTCCATGGACAATACCAGGGAACAGAGCTTTAGCTTTTAATAAAAGTTTTTCGTACAGTTTATTGAAAGAAAATTCATCTGATACCTATTTTATAGTTGCAAGTGATTTAGTAAATAAATTAAAAAATGATACCGGGCTTAAAATAAAAAAAATTAGAGATTTTAATGGAAAGGATCTTGAAAAAACTATTTGCAAACATCCTTTAGATGATTTTGGATACAAATTTAAAGTTCCTTTATTAGCAGCAGATTTTGTTACAAAGGAAGAAGGAACAGGCATTGTACACATAGCTCCAGGACATGGCCTTGATGATTTCAATTTAGCAAAACAAAATAATATAGATGTTCCAAAAACTATAGATGAGAGCGGAATTTATTATGAAGACATTCCGTTATTAAAGGGAGTGCATGTTTTTAAAGCGGATGATAAAGTTATTGAATTTTTAGAAAAGAGCAAAAAACTTTTGTATAAAACAGATATTTTTCACAGCTACCCTCATTCATGGCGTTCTAAGAAACCTTTAATTTATAGGAATACCACTCAGTGGTTTATTTCTTTAGAAAAAGAAAATTTAAGGGAAAAAGCAATAAATGCCCTTAAAGATATAGATTTTTTTCCTAAAAAAGGAAAAAATAGAATTACTTCCATGATTGAAGATAGACCAGATTGGTGTATATCAAGACAAAGGTTTTGGGGAGTACCACTACCAATATTTATTAATAAAAAAACAAATAATCCATTAATTGATAGGAATGTTATAGAAAATATTGCTAGGATTTTTGAAAAAAAGGGAAGCGACTCATGGTTTGAATTAGATCCAAGCGAATTTCTTGGGAATAAATATAATAAAAATGATTTTATCCAAGTTAAAGATGTAATAGAAGTATGGTTTGATAGTGGGTCAAGTCACGTATATGTTTTGGAAGATAGAAAAGATCTAATATGGCCAGCAGATTTATATTTAGAAGGTTCCGACCAACATCGCGGATGGTTTCATTCGTCATTATTACAATCATGTGGAACAAGGAATAAAGCACCATTTAAAAGTATTTTATCTCATGGATTTGTTGTTGATGGAAAAGGAAAAAAAATGTCAAAATCAGAAGGAAATGTTATTTCACCTAATGAAATTATCAACAAATATGGAACAGATATATTAAGATTATGGACAGTTGCCTCAGATTATTTTGAGGATATAAAAATTGATGAAAATATAATTAAGTCACAAATTGATTCTTATAGAAGAATACGAAATACACTTCGTTTTTTAATTGGAAATCTTAAAGGATTTGAAGATAAAGAAAAAACGGATTATAAAAATTTACCAGGTCTGGAAAAATATATTTTATTTAGAATATGGGAAATAGATAAAATTATAGAAAGTTCTATAAAAGAAAATAATTATCATAAAATATATAAAGAATTACTTTTATTTTGTTCAAATGATTTATCTTCCTTTTATTTTGATATTAGAAAAGATTGTTTGTATTGTGATGATAAATCAAATCAAAAAAGAAAATCATGCAGATCTACTTTAAAAATAATATTTAATTTTTTGACCGCATGGTTTGCACCAATACTTTGTTTTACTGCAGAAGAAGCTTGGTTATCTGATAATTTTAATCATAAAGATAGTATACATTTAAGAATGTTTCCTAAGCCTGATAAAAAATGGGCAGATACAAATTTTGGAGAAAAATGGAAGGAAATTATAAATATTAGAAAAGTTGTTACAAGTGCAATTGAAATTAAAAGAGAAAAAAAAATAATTGGTTCAAGTCTTGAAGCATCGGTTGAACTTTCAGCTTCTAATAAAATGAAAGATTATATAAATGATATGAATTTAAACGATCTTTTTATAGTTTCATCAGCAAAAATCGTAGATAAATTGTCTGGTGATATTTTTTCCTTAGATGGTATCAATGATATTAAAGTTAGTATTAAAAAAGCAGAAGGATCAAAATGTGAAAGATGCTGGATTATATCTAAAGAAGTAAATAATAATAAAAATTTATGCAATAGATGCAACGGTGTGGTTAATGATAATACCAAAAAATAAAAAAATATTATTAATGTTAATTCCCATATTTATTTTTTTTGATCAATTAAGTAAACAATGGATGCTACATAATATTTTTGACAGTCAAAGAATTATGGAAATTAATAAATATTTAAATTTTGTACCAGTTTGGAATAAAGGGATTAGTTTTGGCATATTATCCGATATTGGGGATATAAATTTTTTTATGCTCATAATAACTACAATTATTTCATTATTTCTTCTTTTATGGTTTGTAAAAACAACAAATAGAAATTTAAGTATTTCTTTAGCCTTTATTCTTTCTGGTGCAGTAGGAAATCTTATTGATAGATTAAATCATAAAGCAGTAGTTGATTTTATTGATATTCATATTAATAATTTTCATTGGCCAGCATTTAATTTTTCCGATAGTTATATAACAATTGGTGCTTTTATATATATTTTTACTATTTTTACTAGTCAAAATGATAATATTGCTTAAGTTTATAAATAATGGCTTTTATAAAAAAATTTTATTTTATTATAACTTGTATTTTCTTACTGGCTTCATGCGGCTTATTTGGTGGAGATGACAAAGTAGATGTTAGTGAAAATTCAGTTTTATCTGGACCACCTCTTTCAATTCCACCAGAATTTGATATTGACTCACAAAATACAAATCAACAACAATCAATGCCAACATATGGTATAGAAACACTTGATCAAGGCAGTAATATAGGTAATTTTGAAAACGAACCTGTTTATGAATCAACTCAAAATGAAAATCTATTTACGGATGAAATACCATATATGACAAATATAGAAAATACAGGAGAAATCCAAAGTTTTGAAAATTTTAATCCAAAAATAGTTAGATCAAATAGACAAACTAATATTATAACTAGTCCTAAAATACAAAGAACATATAGACAAACGGTTCCTTCAGATGGATATACTTTTGATAGAATTTTACCAAAAAATCAAAAGACATATGCTCAAAAAAAGAAAGATAATTTTATTGGATTTGGAACTAAAAATTTTGAACAAATAGGAACTGGAGATATTGGAGGTTTGTCAAAAGAAGAAGAGTTTTTATTAGAAGATATTCTTAATTCAAGTGATACAAAATAAGATATTCAAGATTTTCCAGTAAAAGGCGACTCAGATTAAGCTCTTTTTTTTTTTAAAAAAAACTAGCTTATTATTTTTATTTTTCTTATTTATTTAATATGAAATTTTTTTTATTTTTCATAATAATTTTTTTTTCCAAATTTGCTTTTGCTGAATTTAAACCACAACACCATATTTTAGAAAATGGATTAGAAATTGTTGTACTGGAAAATAACCGTATACCTGCCGTTGCACATTCAATTTGGTATAAAGTAGGATCAGCCGATGAGCCAAATGGTAAATCAGGAATAGCTCACTTTTTAGAACATTTAATGTTTAAAGGTACTGATAAATTAAAGCCAGGGGAATTTTCTCAAATAGTTTCTATAAACGGTGGAAAGGAAAATGCTTTTACTAGTAAGAATTATACAGGTTACTTTCAATTAATACATAAATCTAAGCTTGAGTTAATTATGTCTTTAGAAGCTGATAGAATGAAAAATATAAAATTAATTGAAAAAGAATTCGAAAATGAAAAAAAAGTAGTCCTCGAAGAAAGATATTCTAGAGTTGATAATAACCCATCTGCTTTACTTTCAGAACAAATAAATGCTGCATTATATATGAACCACCCATACAAAAAGCCAATTATTGGATGGGAGCATGAAATAAAAAATTTAAATTTGGGCGATGTTACAAAATTTTATAAAAAATATTATGCACCAAATAATGCTATTATTGTTATTTGTGGTGATGTAAATCTTGATGAAGTTGTTAAGATAGCAAAAAAATATTTTGGAGTAATTAAACCATCAAAAATTGATAAAAGATCTTGGACGCTTGAACCAACTCAGCATGCTCCAAGAAAAATTACCTTAACCTCAAAGGATACAGCAATACCGGTTTTTAAAAGACATTATTTAGTACCAACTTATACTAAATCAAAAAAAGAGTCTTTAACTTTGGAAGTATTTTCTGAAATTCTTGGTAATCCATCAACGGGAATGTTATTTGAAGAGTTTGTAAAAAATAAGAAATTAGCAACAAGCGCATCTGCTTATTATTATCCAGATGGCTTTGGTGATACTAGTTTTACAATAAGTATAATCCCAAAAAAAAATATCAGTTTGGAAGAAATAGAATCTCATTTAAATAAATATTTAAACAAAATTAAAAAAAAAACTTTTAATAAAAATGAATTACAAAAGGTAAAAAAAAGAATAGTTAATAATACAATTTTTGCACAAGACAGCTTATACATGGGAATGAGAATATTTGGTTCTTCATTAAGCACAGGATACTCTTTAAAAGAAATAACTAATTGGCCAAAAGATATTGATTTAATCTCTATTGCTGATTTACAAACTTTTGTTCCAAATATATTTAATAAAAATAAATCTGTAACTGGATATTTATTGCCAATTGAGAAATAGATTATGAAAAATTTTTTTTTTATTTTACTTTTTTTAATTTTTAATAATTTTAATAATTTAAATGCGTTAGATGTTAAAGAAATAAATTATTATAAAGATAAAAACGTATGGCTTGTAAATGATAACAGTTTGCCTATTGTAGCTATTAAATTTGCTTTTAAAGCTGGTTCTGGAATTGATTTAAAAGGAAAAAAGGGTACAGCAAATTTAATATCATCCCTTTTAGATGAAGGGGCAGGAGATTATTCTGCAAGGGAATTTAAGAAAATATTAGCTGATAATTCTATTACTCTTAATTTTAGTGTAAGTCATGATAATTTTTATATAGATCTTTACACTTTAAAAAAAAATTTAGGTCTTTCATTCCAATTTTTAGATTTAGCTTTGACAAAACCAACATTTAAATTAGAGGAAGTTAATAGAATAAAAAGTAATGTAAAATTAGCTTTAGAACAATCTTATAAAGACCCTGATGAGATCAGTGCCAGATTATTTAGAGAAATTCTTTTTGAAGGGCATCCTTACGAATATGATATTTTAGGAGTATCTGAAGATATTGATAAAATAAATAAAGAGGATTTAGAAAATTTTTTAGAAAATAATTTAAGAATAGATAATCTTTATATAGCAGCATCAGGCGATATCAGCGAATCTGAATTAAAAAAATATTTAAAAAAGTATTTTAAAAAATTTGATAAAAAAAAAAAAATTATATCTAATATTCCAGAACATAAAAAAAAAATTGAACCAAAGATTTTTTTGCATAAAAAATATTTAAGACAAAGCAACATTCTTTTTGCTGGTAAAGGAATTTCTAGAGATGATCCATATTTTTATCCGGCATATGTAATGAATTATATTTTAGGTGGCGGAGGTTTTTTCTCTAAACTTACTACTGAAATAAGAGAAAAAAAAGGTCTAGTTTATTCTGTATATTCTTATTTATATCGATATGATAAATATAATTTTTTTTCAGGTGGCGCAGAAACAAGTAATAAAAATGTTGATAAAGTTATTAAAATTATCAAAGAAGAGTTAATGAAAGTTAAAAAGAAAGGTGTGACAGAAGAAGAATTAAAAAATGCAAAAAACTATCTAATTAATTCTTATGTTCTGAGATTTGATAGTAATAGAAAAGTTGCATCAATCCTTTTAAATACGCAGATGGATGGTTTAAATACAGATTTTTTTGAAAAAAGAAATGATTACATAAATTCAGTTTCTTTAGAAGATATAAAAAAAATTGCTAATAGAATATTAGATGAAAATCAAATCTTCTTTCTTATTATAGGAAATCCATCTGATTTAAAAAATATAAATAAAATATAAAAAAATTTTATTAGTTTTTTTTATGAAACATAATATAGATAATTGTTTTATAGATTCTGTTATAAAAAAAAATTTGTTTAAATCTAGTTTAAAGAAAATTGATTTTATAATAGATGAAATTAAAAAATCAAAAGATCCACTGCTTTTATCTTTTCTTAATCAATTTTATAATTATCAAAAAAAAAAAATAAACAAATTAGCTTCTTACCACCAAAAAAATTTTAAAGATGTAATTATTTTAGGAACAGGAGGTTCAAGCAAATCGGGACGTACTTTTGTTCAAATAGCTTATAGAACTTTTGGAAGACACCCTAAATTTCCGAAAATTACTTTTTTAGAAAACATTGATTTTCAAGATTTCAATGATTTGTTCAAAAAAATTAATTTAAAAAAAACGGGAATAATAGTTATTTCAAACTCAGGAGAAACTAATGAAACATTGGTCCAGTTTTTGATTTTTTTGTCGAAATATAGAACAAGTTTTCAAAAAAAAAAAATACAAAAATATTTTACTGTTATTACAAAAAGAGGAAGTAGTTCATTGAGAAATTTGGCAAAAGATTTTTCAATTAATGTCATAGATTTAGATAATAATCTCACAGGCAGATTTTCTTCATTTTCTCCTGTAGGGCTTTTACCAGCAGCTATATCAGGGCTAAATATTAAAAAAATAACAGAAGGAGCATTGTCTTTATTAAATAAATCTTTAAAAAAACAGCAAAAAACTCCATTTGAAGGCGCGGCCCTACTCTATGCAGCGCAAAATTCAAAGATAAATATTTCTGTTTTATTAACTTACACTGAACGCCTAAGAAATTTTGGATTTTGGCACGAACAATTGATAGCCGAAAGCTTAGGAAAAAAAAATTCGGGTTTTACACCCATCCACTCAATGGGAGCTACTGATCAACACTCACTTTTACAACTCTTTTTAGAAGGGCCTAAAGATAAAATAATAACATTTATTACTTTGAAAAAACAAAAAGATCAAATAAAAATTAATAATAATTTAATCTCTAAAATTAAAAAATTGTCTTTTTTAAAAAAAAAATCTTTAAATAAACTTTTAGATTTTGAAATGGAAAAAGTTTGTGGACTTTTAAAAGAATATAAAAGACCTTATAGAACAATTACATTAAATAAGTGTGATGAATTTGAAATTGGATATTTGATGATGAATTTTATGTTAGAAACCATAACTTTAGCTTATTTAAATAATTTAAATCCTTTTGATCAACCAGCCATTGATAAGGGTAAATCAATTAATTTAAAGTAGAATAATATGCACGCATTATTTTTGATTGTATTTTCAAATCTTTTAGGATTTGGAATCATAATACCGTTACTTCCATATTACGCGGAAAACTTCGGAGCAAATCCTAATGAAGTAACTTTATTAATGGCAAGCTATTCATTAATGCAACTTATATTTAGCCCAATATTAGGCAGAATAAGCGATATATATGGTAGAAAAAAAATATTAATTTTATGTTTAATCGGTTCAGCAATTTCTTATTTCCTTTTATATTTTGCTACTAGCTTTGGTTTAGTTTTGTTTGCAAGATCAATTGCTGGTCTATTTGCTTCTACTACAGCTATTGCAAATGCATATGTTACTGAGACTACCTCATCAGCTAATCGTTCAAAAGGTATGGGATTAATTGGAGCGGCTTTTGGTTTAGGTTTAGTTTTTGGACCAGTAATCGGCGGCTATTTTGGAGGAGGGGATATTGATAACATTAATTATAAAATGCCATTTATTATTGCTATTATAGTAGCAATAATATCTTTTGTACTTGCGCATTTTATATTAATTGAGCCAAAAAAAAGAAATAAACAATTTATTTCAATAAATTTTCTTGATTCATTTAAAGATTTAATAAATCTTTTTAAAATTCCTGCACTTCTATTTTTAATAACAGTATCTTTTTTAGTTACTTTTTCTTTTGCGGGTTTTGAGACTACTTTTGCTTTATGGACTGAAAGAGCAATGAGTTGGGCACCCAAACAAACAGGTTTTGCTTTTACTTTTACAGCATTATTAGCAGCCCTAGTACAAGGTGTTTTTATAGGAAAATTAACTAAATCATTTGGAGAAATAAAACTTTTAATAACTAGCTGTTTTTTAATGTTAATAGGATTATTTTTTATAACTTTATCTATTCAAAATTTATTTTATTTAACTTTTTCTCTAGGTATCCTGGGAATTTCAGTTGGTTTAGGAAACCCTTCATTAAATAGTTTGTTATCTAAAAACTTAAGCAAAAATATTATAGGTGCTTCATTTGGAGTTATACAATCTGTTGGAAGTCTAGCAAGAATACTAAGTCCTTTAGTAGCTGGTAATCTTTTTTATTTCTTTGGGATAAACTCTCCTTATAATTTTGGAGCCTTTTTGATGTTTATTTGTTTATTAATATTTTTTTATTATTTTTTTATTTTGAAAAAAAGTATTAAAACTTAATTTTATTTTAATTTAATCAATATAAGACCACTATTTCCATAATTTTTTTCTTTTATAATCTCATACTCTTTAGGAATAACTATTTTTTTCTTTTTTGCATGCTCTAATACAATTACAGTTTTTTTTTTAATTATTTTAAAATCTAGAACTTTTTTTAAAGTTTTTTTAATAATTAAATCCATTTGATAGGGCGGATCCATAAATATTAAATCAAATTGTCCTTCAATTTTTTTTACTTTACTTATACTTTTTTTAATTATTTTTACCTTTTCTTTAATTTCTAAAAGATCGGTATTTTTATATAAAACGCGCAAGTTGTCTCTAGATTTTTCTATGAAAGTTACTTTTTCTGCCCCCCTTGAAATTGCTTCTAACCCTAAAGCTCCAGTACCAGCAAAAATATCCAGAACATTAAAATGTTCTAAAGGAAGATTATTTTTTTTTTCATTAATTTTTAAATAACTAATGACAATATTAAATACGGATTCACGCATTTTATCTGTGGTAGGCTTAATGCCTTCTTTGTTAAATTTTATTAGTTTTCTACCTCTAAATTTTCCTGAAATAATTCTCATAGTTTTTTTTTAAAATATTTATTTATATTTATTTCTTCAATCTCATTTTTTTTAAGTTTTTTTAATTGAATCGGGCCATAACTTATTCTTTTTAATTTATTTATAGTCCATCCAAAAAAACTTATTATTTTTCTAATTTCTCTATTTTTTCCTTCCATTAACCTCATTTTTATCCAGGCATTATTTTTATTTTTTTCTATAATATTAACTTTTATACTTTCATATTTAATACCTTTAATTGTTATTCCTTTTTCTAGATTTTTTAATTTTTTAATATCTATTTTTCCTTTCACTTTAACTTTGTATTCTCTAATGAATGAATTTTTGGGTAGTTCAAGATATCTTGCTAAGCTACCTGAATTAGTTAGTAATAAAAGTCCTTCAGAATTAAAATCTAGTCTTCCCACCGTCACTACTCTAGGTAAATTCTTTGGTAATTCTTCAAAAATAGTTTTTCTACCTAAGGGGTCATAATTTGTCGTTAATTTTCCGTTTGGTTTATAATATTTCCATAATCTCGTTTTCTTTTTTAAATTTATTTTTTTATTATCAACTTTAATTAAATCTTTAACAGTTGCCCGTTCAGGAATAGAAGTAAGAATTTTATTATTTAATTTAACTCTACCTTCCCTAATTAATAATTCAGCCTTTCTTCTTGAACAAATACCAGCGTCTGCTATTAATTTTGATACTTTAAAAGTTTTTATCACTTTATATTTTTATTTTTGACAAGCTTTAACAAATGCTTTGAAAATTTTTTTATCGTAATTACTAATAAAAAATTCAGGGTGCCATTGAATTCCCAAAAAAAATTTATGACTATCTAATTCTATACCCTCTATTATTCCATCTTCTGCAATAGCATTAACATTAAGATTTGTTCCTACTTTTTTAATCGCTTGATGATGAGCGCTATTAACTCTAAATTTTTTTTTTTTCACAATTTTATATAATTTACTTTTAAGGTTAATTTGAACTTTATGGCTAAATTTATTACGTGGCTGAACTTGTTCATGTTTTATATTTGTTTTGGTAATGTTTTGAATTAGAGAACCATTTAAAGCAACATTTAATAATTGTTGTCCCCCACAAATTCCTAAAATTGGTTTATTTTTATTTAAAGCCAGTCTAGCCATTTTAATCTCAAAATTGGTTCTTGGTTTGTCTATATGAACAACAGATTTATCCTTTTTTTCACCGTACATTTTTGGATCAATATCAAAATCTCCACCAGTAAGTAAAATGCCATCTATTAAATTAAAGTAATAATCTACTAGTTCAGGTTTAGATGGAAGCATTAAAGGAAGCCCATTAGAATTTATAATGCTATTAACATAATTACTTCTTATAGCGTACCATGGAAAATTTGAGTATGTTTTTTTTGTCCCTGTATCAATTGAAATTCCAATTATAGGTTTCTTATATTTTTTTATTTTTTTCACTTTATGTATTTATAATAGTTTCTTTAATAATTTTTTTTATAAAATTTTGTTAGTAAATAAAAAAATAATTGAAGAATTAAAAAAATTAGCTTTAAAAGCAAAAAAAAATAATGAAGTACCTATCTCAGCAATTATTGCTAAAAAAGATAAAATAATTTTTTCAGCTTATAATACATGCCATAAATCTAATAATCCACTAAACCATGCAGAAATGATTGTTATAAATAAAGCTTTAAAAAAAACAAAAAGAAGATTTTTAGATGAGTTTGATATTTATTCCTCTCTCGAACCATGTGCACTATGTGCCAGCGCTATATCTTTTTGTAGAATTAAAAGAATTTTTTTTTGTGCATATGATGTTAAATTTGGAGCTATTGCTAATGGAGTTAAAATATTTAATAAAAAAAATTCAATGTTTAGACCTAAAATTATTGGCGGTATAGAAGAAAAGTTTTTTTCTCAATTATTAAAAGATTTTTTTAAATCAAAAAGATAACTATTTTAATTTTTTTACTCTATTACCAATATCTTTTCTAAAAAAACTATTTTCCCATTTTATTTTTTTTACTGTTTCATAGGTTTTTTTTTTTGCATTAATAAATTTTTTATCGCTTGAAGTAATAGTCAAAACCCTTCCTCCTGATGCAATAAAATTATTTTGATTATCTAAATCGGTTCCTGAGTGAAAAATTTTAGTATTTTTATCATCATTTATTAGATCTAAATTTCTTATAATACTATTTTTTTTAAATTTACCTGGATAACCTTTGTTAACCATAACAACACTTAATGCATATTCTTTTTTCCATTTAATTTTTGTTTTATTTAATTTTTTATTAACACAATTATTTAAAATCTTTAATAGATCTGATTTTAATAAAATTATTAAAGGTTGGCATTCTGGATCACCAAAGCGAACGTTATATTCTATCAAATAAATTTTTCCTTTTACTAACATCAATCCCGCATATAAGACACCATTAAACGGTCTTTTTTCTTTATTCATTGCTGTGATAGTTGGTTCAATTATTTCCTTATTTATTTTGCTTTGAATATTTTTTTTTAAGTATGGAAGAGGACAATATGCTCCCATGCCACCTGTATTTGGTCCTTTATCATTTTCATAAATTCTTTTATGATCTTGTGATAACAAAAGTGGTATATAATTTTTTCCATCTACTAAAGCCAAACAACTTATTTCATCTCCAACAAGATAATCTTCTATAACCACTTCTTTTCCAGAGGTACCGAATTTTTTTTTTATCATAAGATCATTTAAAACTTTTTTGGCTTCAAATTTATTTTTTACTATAAAGACACCTTTTCCACCTGCTAAACCACTTGCTTTAATAACTATTGGATAGTTAATATCTTTAATATAATTAATGGCATCTCTGCAACTTCTGAATTTTTTGTAATCTGCTGTTGGTATATTATTTCTTTTACAAAAGTCTTTGGTAAAACTTTTTGAAGATTCGAGTATTGATGCTTTTTTATTTGGACCAAAAACTTTGATTTTTAGTTTATTTAGCTTATCTACAATCCCGTTTACAAGCGGTTCTTCAGGACCAACAACTACAAAATTAATTTTTTCTTTTTTTATAAATTTTTTTATGGAATTAAAATTATTAATTTTAATATTTATACATTCTGCTTCATTTTTTATTCCTGCATTTCCAGGAATGCAGAATAATTTTTTGCATAAAGGAGATTTAGATATCGCCCAACACAACGCATGTTCTCTTCCACCAGATCCTAAAACTAAAACTTTCAATTAATTTTTTTTTTATATTATTTTTTTATATTATATTTATCATAATTATAAAAAAAATGACTGACAATAAATTAATAGATAAATTAGAAAATAATAATATTCCCGTATTTAATGTATCAGAAATAACCAAGGAAATTACCAATTTACTTGAAGATAAATATAGCTATGTAAAAATAAAAGGAGAAATTTCTGGAGAAACTGGGAATAAATATCCTGAGATTTATTTTACTCTTAAAGATGATGAAAATGTGATCAGTGCAATTATTAAAAGAAATAAAATTCCAAATTTAAAATTGTTCCCAAAAGATGGTTTAGAAGTTATTTGCACAGGCAAAATAACTGCATATACAAAAAGAGATTCTAAATTTCAGATCGATGTTGACTCTATAGCTGTATTGGGAGAAGGACAACTCCTTAAATTGAAAGAAGAACTTAGAAAAAAATTAGAAATTGAAGGTTTATTTGATATTAAACATAAAAAAGAAATTCCATTTATTCCAAATAGAATAGGGATAATAACTTCGCCATCAGGATCTGTAATTAAAGATATGCAAAGAATTATTTTTGAAAGATTTTCGGTTCCAATTGAATTATATCCAGTAACTGTTCAGGGGGGAAAAGCTGTTAAAGATATAATGGGGGCAATTAAATATTTTAATGATCAATTAAATAGTATGAAGACTGATGTTTTAATAATTGCTCGAGGAGGTGGAAGTATCGAAGATCTATGGTGTTTTAATAATGAAGATTTAGTAAGGTCAGTTTTTAATTCAAAAATTCCTATTATTTCTGCGATAGGCCATGAGCCTGATATAAACATAATAGATTATGTTGCAGATATAAGCTTAGCTACACCATCTCATGCTGCAAAAAAAGTTGTTCCTGAAAGGGGAGAATTATTATTGAGAGTAAAAAATATTTTCAAAAGTTTTGAAAATAGTTACTCACATTTTTTTACCAATAAAATTAAAAATTTAGATTATTATTTTAGTAAACTGCAAAAACCAGATGTTTTATTTAATTTTAAAAAAGAGTCTTTTTTTAAAAATAAAGTAAAATTTTTTAATTCAGAAAAAAAATTTTTTCAACTACTAAATGATAAATTAAAAAATATAGTGGGAAAATTTGATATTGGGTCCCATCAAAATATTTTAAAAAGAGGATATGCATATATAAAAAATTTGAAAGATAATTCATTTATAAAAAGTGCTAAAAATATTGAAGAGAAAACTAATCTTACAATTACATTTCATGATGGAAGTATTGAAGCAATTTCAAAAAAAAAATAAAAATTTTTTAAAAAACTTTTTTTTAGTTTTATTTATTTTTTTTTGTACTTTACAAGTTTCCTTAGCTAAAGTTTTTTCAAATCTTTTAGAACTTAACGGAAGCTTTACTCAGGGAGGTCTTCTATTTGGAAAAACTAGTCCTACAAATAAAGTTTTTTTTAATAATAAAAAAATTTTTGTTAATGAAAGCGGTGATTTTGTTTTAGGTATAGGAAGAGATGAAAAATTAGAAAACTCAATTATAATTCAAGGATTAGAAAAGAAGGAGACTCATAAAATTAAAATTTCTAAGAGAAAATATAAAATTCAAAGAATAGAAGGTCTTCCAAAAAATAAAGTAACGCCAAATAAGGAGGAACTTAAAAGAATCAAAAAAGAATCAAAAAAAATTTCTAGTTCCAAAAGTAAATTTCTCAATAAAACTCTTTATAAAAGTGGATTTATTTGGCCGGTAAAAGGTATTATTACTGGTGAATATGGAAATCAAAGAATTTTAAATGGGCAACCCAGAAGGCCACATTATGGATTGGATATATCAGCTGTTTCTGGCACAAAAGTAATTTCCCCATCTGATGCGGAGGTTAGTCTAATTATGGAAGATACTTTTTTTAATGGAAAAATGATAATTCTTAACCACGGTTTGGGTTTGAATTCAATATACTCACACTTAAAAAAAATTCATGTAAAAGAGAGGGAAAAAATTAAAAAGGGAGATTTAATAGCGGAAGTTGGAAACACTGGGAGATCCACAGGCCCCCATTTAGATTGGAGAATAAATGTTTTTAACATTGCAATTGATCCTGAATTGTTATTGTCAAATCAACCAAAATTTTAGTTTACCATCTTCTGTGTAACCACAACCATTGTCCTGGGTTTTTTCTAATCCATTTCTCTATTATTAAATTAACTTCAGTCATTATTTGGAGGGGTGTTTTTTTTTTACCTTTTTTAGAAATTTTTACTGGATTATGGAAAGTAACTTTAAAATTTGTATTTTTTATTCTTTCAACTTCAACAGGCACTACTAAAGATTTTATTCTAAGACATAACTGAGCTAAAGAATCCGAGGTCATAGCTGGTTTATTAAAAAAAGGTACCTCAATTCCATCATTCATTTTTTGGTCTATTATTAATCCTATGCTTATCCCATTTCTTAAAGAATGGATAATTTTTTTTGCTCCTTCCATACCTTTTGGAGCCATTGATAAATCAGATCTTAAGTATTGTATAAGAAAGTTTACAATTGGATTATTTGGCTTTCTAAAGATTGTTAAAACAGGTATGTTATTTTTGAAAGCAATAATTGGACAAATTTCCCAATTTGCCAAATGAGCAGAAAAAAATATTGCAGGTGTTTTAGTTTTTTTTACAAGCAAAAGATTTCTTTTTCCACAAACTTGTATTCTGTTATTTTTCCCTAACACTATTTTTTTTAAATGTGGATATTCCCCAATTACTCTTCCTAGGTTTTCCCACATACCTTTTATTATTTTTAAAGTTTCTTTTTCATTTTTTTCAGGCATTACATTTTTAATATTGTTATATGCTTTTTTTGATACGCTAAGTCTTGGTCCGATTAATGATGATAATTTTCCCATTAAAAAAGAAGAAATATTTAAGGGTAAAATTTTTAAAAGAATAAAAATTGATAAGAGACTAATACCTTCTATAAAATAGATAATTTTTTTTTTTAGTTTATACAATTTTTTTTTTTTTTAAAAAATTAATTAAACTTTTTTCTTCTTTTATTTCAATTTCTAAGTCTAGAAAAAAAATTTTTTTTCTTTGATTAAAATTTACTCTTTGTTCATCTTTTAAAGTTGAAACAAGTATAGCGTTATTTTTTTTTGCATAATTAATAAGACCATCTATTTTTTTTTTATTGTAAGAATAATGATCAGGAAAAGAAAAAAATTTTAAAATATTTAATTTTTTTTCTTTTAAAGATGAATAAAATTTTTCTGATCTTCCCATACCAGAAAAACCGATTATTTTTTTATTTTTTAATTTCGTAAATTTTTTTATTTTAGAATTTCCGTGAATAATAGGAATTTTATTTTTTATTTCTTTTTCTATACAATTTTCGTCTTTATTGAAAAGAATTAGTATATCTGATTTTTTTATTCCAGAATTTACAGATTCTCTTAAAGGACCCGCCGGTAAAAGAAATTTGTTTCCAAAGCCAAAACCCCCATCTACTACTATTATTTTTAAATCTTGATGAAGAGAATAATTTTGTAAACCATCATCTAAAATAATTACATCCGCCCCATGTAAAGTAGCCATTAAAGCTCCTTCAAATCTATTTTTCGATATCCAAGTATTAGTTTCTTTAGCAAGTAGCAATGCTTCATCTCCTACATCTTTAGAAGAATGTTCTTTTACATTTACTTGAATTGGTCCACGTAACTTACCAAGATATCCTAGTGAAACAATATGAGCATTAATTTTTTTTTTTTTAAATAAATTTGCTAAGTATATAACGAAAGGAGTCTTACCAGATCCACCAGTATTGATATTTCCTACACAAATAACAGGTATTCCCACTTTGCTTGTTTTTTTTATTTTTCTATCAATTTTGGAAATCAAAAAATATAAGAAACTAAATGGTAGTAAAATAAAAATAATAATTTTTTCTATTAAATTATTTTTTTTTCGCCAAAAACTTGGATAGCCTAATTTAAATAATATTAAAAGTTTTTGTAACAATTTAATCTGATAATTTTTTTAATTACAATATTTGTCTGCTTCTTTGGTTAATTTTAGAAGAATTTTTTCTAATTTATTAGATAATTTTGAATCTTCATTATTTGAAATATTTCTTTTTACTTTAATCGGTTCTCCCCAAATAAAACATCCTTTTCCAAATGGTAATGCAACCAAAAATCTATCCCAACTATTTAAAAAAAATTTATTTTTGACAGAATATGATAAAGGAACAATTTTACATCCTGTTAAACTTGCAATTTTAATAATACCTGAGTTAATTTTCATTTTTGGTCCTCTAGGCCCATCTGGAGTTATTCCAATAGAAATTCCTGATTTAAGAGATCTTATAATATTTCTAAGAGCCATGGAACCTCCTTTTGAAGATGATCCAATAATCGTGTCTATTTTAAAATGCTTAACAGTATTAGAAAGTAATTGCCCATCTGGATGCGCGCTTATTAAAACATTAACTTTTTTTTTTTTATTCCAACTTAGGGGCATCATAAGAAGCCTTCCGTGCCAAAAACAAAGAATAAAAGACTCATTTTTATCCCATAATTGATCGACATATTTTTTATTTGTAAAAGTCCATTTGGTGGTAATTGAAACAAATTTTATATATTTTGACCCTATCCAGCAAATAAGAGAGTAAATTAATTTTGATCTAAGAATTTTTTTGTAGTTAAACACACGTTTAAACTAAATTATTTTATTTTTATAATCTCTTAAGTTTATGATTTTATTCCTTGAACCTTTTTGGCTTGCAAATTGAAGTTTATATAGTTTTGCATATAAGCCTTTATTTTTGATTAGAGATTTATGGTTTCCACTCTCTAAAACTTTTCCATTATCTATAACATATATTAAATCTGCATCCAGAATTGTTGAAAGTCTATGGGCAATTACTAAAGTTGTTTTATTTTGCATTAATTTTTTAAGACTTTTTTGTATATCTTTTTCTGAGTCTGTATCTAAGGATGAAGTTGCCTCATCTAATAATAAAATTGGTGCATCTTTCAAAATAGCTCTTGCAATTGCTATCTTTTGTCTTTGCCCTCCTGACAATTGTATACCATGTTCTCCTACTAAAGTTTTATAACCATTTTTAAAAGATGTAATAAATTCATGAGCATCAGCTTTTTTTGCAGCCTCATATAATTGTTTTTCAGTACAATTTGGATTACCGTATACAATATTAGATCTAATAGTATCGTCAAATAATGTTACTTCTTGACTAACTAAAGCTATTTTTTTTCTTAAACTATGAATTTTATAATTTTTTATATTTTTTTTATCAATTAATATTTCACCATCAACTGTGTCATAAAATCTTGGAATTAAGTTAAGAATAGTTGATTTTCCAGCACCCGTTTTACCAACCAATGCAACAGTTTTGCCCCCTGGAATTTTTAAATTAATTTCATTTAATGCGTGAAAAACTTTAGAACCATAAGAAAACTTAACTTTTTTAAATACTATTTCTCCTTTTTTATAGACATACTCTTTTGCGTTTCGTAAATCAGTAATTTCTGGTTTTTGATCAAGTAAATTAAATATTCTATCAGCCGCAGCTAATCCATCTTGTATATTTATATTGAAATTTGCTAATCTTTTTAATGGTTGATAAGCCATTAATAATGCTGTTATAAATGAAAAGAAAGTGCCAGGAGTAGTAGCACCACTTATAACTTTTGAGCCTCCGTAAAAAATAACTAGAGCAATTGCAATCCCTCCAAGTGTTTCAAGAATTGGTCTACTTCTTGATCTAATTCTCACAGACTTATAAATTAAATTAAATAAATCTTCTACAATTTTTTTTGCTCTTTTCTTTTCATATTTTTGCATTGTATATGCTTTAACATATCTTGCGCCTTGAAAAATTTGATTGAGTAAACTTGCAAAAGATCCTATTTCACTTTGAGTAGATGTTGAAATTTTTCTTATTCTTCTACCTATATAAATTATTGGAAGAACTGCAGCAGGAAATACAACAAAAGCAATAATAGCTAGAAACCAATCTTGGTAAAACATTAAAGCAACCAAAAAAATTAATGTCATTGAGTCTTTAGCTATTCCTGTAAGTGCTGTAGTTACAGATGCTCTAAGTAATCCAACATCATAGGTAAAACGAGATATTAATTTTCCTGAAGAATTTTTATGAAAAAAATTTAAATCTGCGTTCATTAAATGGGAAAACAATCTATATCTTACATCAGAAATAATTCTTTCACTTGAGTATTCCATATAAATAGACTCACCATAAGATGCTAAACCTTTAATGATTGCTATTGTCATGACTACAATCGGTACTAAAAGCAACAATTGAGCATTTTTATTTAAAAAAACTTCATCCAGTACTGGTTGCATTAACCAAGCATTTGTAGCAGTTGATGCAGCTACTATTGCCATACATATTGCTGCAAGGAACATTTTTCCAAAATAAGGCCTCATATGTTCTTTGATTAATCTTTTTACAAGTTTGATACTTGTTTCGCTTTTATTTTCCATAAAGATTATCCAGCTACTGTCATATCTTCAATTAACATAGTTGGAGAATTTAACCCTTGTTTAAACTCAAGATCATTTGCTAAAGTTATTTTTTTAAACATTTCATTTAGGTTATCCGCAATTGTAATTCCGTTAACAGGATAAGTAATTTGACCCTTATCTATCCAAAATCCAGAACCTCCTCTACTATAATCACCGTTTATTAAATTGATACTTGAACCCACTAATTCTGTTACATAGACACCTTTCTTAATATTACCAATTAAATTTTTTGGAGAAATATTTCCTGGCTCAAAGTAAAGATTAGTTGGACTAGGAGTAGGCGGACTTGAAATACCTCTTGAAGCATGGGCTGTTGATTTTAGTTTTAGTTGGTGAGCTGTAGCCAGATCTAAAAACCATGTTTTTAGCTCACCATTTTTAACTATTTGCGTTTTTTTAGTTTCCAAACCTTCTCCATCAAAAGGCTTAGATTGTAAACCTCTTTTTTTTAAAGGATCGTCAGTAATATTAATGTCAGATGAAAATATTTTTTTATTTAACTTCTTTTTTAAAAAACTTGTTCCTCTAGTTATAGAATTTCCGTTTATAGAGCTTGAGAGATGCCTTAAAAAAGTATTTGCTACTCTTGGTGAAAAAATAACAGAAATTTTTGATGTTTTTATTTTTTTTGGATTGAGTTTTTTAACTGCTAGTTCACCAGCTTTTTTTCCAACTAAAGAAGTTTTTGTTAAATCTTTCTCGAAAACACTACTTGCAAATTCATATTCTCTTTCCATTGAGGTACCATGTCCTGCAATTAAAACTGCATAAATGCTGTAGCTTGATGATTGATAGCTTACATTTAATCCATTACTGTTAAACAAATGTATTTTTGATTTATTCCATCCAACCTCAGCTCCTTCTGAATTAGTTACACCTTTAACATTTAACCCGGCGCTTTCGGCTTCAATAACTTTATTTTTTAACGACTTAATTGTTGGTTCTTTATTATCAAAAATCTCTAAATTAGGAATTTTTTTTATTAAATCTTTTTTTTTTGCTATGGAACAGTAGGGATCTTTGGGAATTGCTCCAACCATTTTTGAAGCTTTAAAAACTAGTTCTTCAAGACTTTTTTTGGTTAAATCATTTGAAGAAACAATAACTTGTTTTTTATTCTTTATAAAACGTAAACCTAAGTCATTACTCTCAGACCTTTCTAATTTTTCAATTTTTTTTAATCTACAACCAACATCAATATTTGTATTTTCAACATACACAACATCGACATTATCAGCACCAGATTTTTTTGATTTTTTAATTAAAAAATCAGCCTTTTCATTTATTTGAGTTTTATTCATTTCTTAAATTATGTAAGTATTATATATAGTTGAAAAATAATCCAATTGTTATAAAAAAACCGTACCATGAATTCATCTGAAAAATTCTAAGACAATCTTTAGGTTGTAATTCTTTAGTTTTAAAAATTTCAAATAAAATTTTTAAAGCAAATAATATAATAATAAAGAAAATTAAATTAATACTATTTAATATCGCAAGAAAAGAGAAAAATCCTATAAAGATTAAATAAAATAATGTTATCCAAAATTTAATATTCTTTTCTAAGTATATTGCTAATGACTTTACACCAATTTTTTTATCATCATTTATGTCCTGATAAGCATAAATTGTGTCGTATCCCAAAGTCCAGAAAATACAAGCTAAATATAATAATAAACTCTGATTATCAAACTCTCCTTTAGCTGCTGTCCAAGAAATTAAAACGCTAAAATTAAAGACAATTGCTAAACAAAGTTGAGGAAAATATGTAAATCTTTTCATTAACGGATATAGCAAAATTAACGGAAAAGCAATAAAACCAAGCAAAATACATGTAGAATTTAAGCTTAATAATATCGATAGTCCGATTGATAGAAAAATAATAAATAAGATAATTGCATCACTGCTTTCTAAATTCTCAGATGCTAACGGGCGTAATTTTGTTCTTTCAACATTTCTGTCAAATTTTTTATCAATTATATCATTTATGATACATCCAGCTGATCTCATGATAAAAGAACCATATGCAAATAATAAAAGTAGATAAATATCGATTTCTTCTTTTAATACAATTAAAATCGACCAAATTGCTGGAAACATTAATAACATTATTCCAGTTGGTTTATTTATTCTTATTAGAATGAGAAAATTTTTTAAGTAATATAAAATATATTTAAACATAAAAATTTGAAAGATATTCTGCCATTAAAAAGATTATTTATAAAGACTGAACTTAAAGAGAAATCTTTAATTAATTTATCAGTTTCAAACTCACATTATATATCAAATGTACTAAGAATAAGAGAAAAACAAAAACTTTCAATTTTTAATGGTATTCAAGGAGAGTGGGAGGGGGTTATACAAAATTTAAATAAGAAAAAAGGTTTAATTGTAATTGAAGGACAAATTAAAAAACAAGAAGAGGAAAAGTTAATAAATATTATTTATGTGCCAATTAAAGGTCATAGAAATTATTATTTAATTGAAAAAATTACAGAGTTAGGCGTTTCTAATATTTTTCCTATTTTATCTGAGCGTTCTGTTATTAAAAAATTTAACTATAAAAGAGCAAATGCTTGCACGATTGCAGCTTCACAACAATCAGGAAGACTTAGTGTACCTAAAATACACGAATTTAAGAATTTAAAAAGTTTACTGTCTTTGTGGAATAAAAATAATCAAATTCTTTTTTGCGATGAAACAGAAAAAAAAATTTTTTTTGATGATTTATTTAAATCAGCAACAAAAAAAAAAATAAACACTGTACTTATTGGTCCAGAAGGTGGTTTTTCTTTTTCAGAAAAAAAGTTTTTAAAGAGTTTAGATTATGTTTTTGGTTTAAGTTTGGGAAATAGAGTATTAAGAGCTGACACAGCAGCAATTTATACCCTAACTTTGCTGAGAAATAAAAAAAATTAAAATTAAATAATGAGTAAAATTATAGAAAATAAAAAACAAGTAATTGAATATTTTGAAAAAGGGTTTAAGCCTAGACAACTTTGGAAAATTGGGACGGAACATGAAAAATTTCTTTATCATTTAAATACGTTAAAGCCAATTGATTATCATGGAAAGAAAGGAATTAAGTCCTTATTTAAATTATTAAAAAAAAAGGGTTGGGAAGAAATAATTGAAGATAAAAATCCAATTGCTTTAAAAAAAAAAGAATCGACAATATCACTTGAGCCCAGATGTCAGATTGAATTATCTGGTGGCAAGGTTAAAACTATCCATCAAACTTGTAGACAAGCAAAAATATATCTAGATCAACTTAAAACGATTTGTACAAAAAAAAAAATAGGAATTCTTGGCATAGGTTACTACCCAAAAAATTTTAAAAAAAATACTGGATGGGTCCCAAAAAAAAGATATTCAATTATGAAAGAAAGAATGAAAATGACAGGATCTCATGGATTAGAAATGATGTCTTCAACATGCTCTATACAAACCAATTTAGATTATGCAGATGAAAATGATATGTTTAAAAAAGTAAGAATAGGATTTGCTTTACAACCATTTATTACAGCTTTATTTGCCAACTCCCCAATAATAAATAAAAAAAAATCTAAGTTTTTAAGTTATAGAAGTTATATTTGGTCTAATACTGATAAAAAAAGATGCGGTATAATTCCGGAGGTTTTTTCAAAAAAATTTACATTTGAAAAATATGCTTCTTATTTACTGAAAGTACCAATGTATTTTGTAGTAAAAGATGGAAAATATATTGAAGTAGATAATCAAAGTTTTGAAGACTTTTTAAATGGTAAATTAAAAAAGTTTCCAAAACAATTACCTACTTTAGAAGATTTAGAAAATCATATCAGTACAATTTTTACGGATGTTAGAATAAAACAATATATTGAAATGAGGGGGGCTGACAGTGGCTCATGGGCAAGAATATGTGCCTTACCTGCTTTTTGGGTAGGACTTTTATATAATAAAACAATTTTAAATCAAACTTTTTTAATGTTAAAAAATTGGAAATTAGAAGAAATTCTTCAATTAAATAAAGATGTTCAAAAATATGGATTAAAATCAAAATTGAGGGGAAAAAAAATTCAAAATATCTGTCTTGAAATTTTAAAACTAGCTCAAAAAGGATTAAGTTTAAGAAATTGTTTAAATAAAAACAAAGAAAATGAAGAGCATTTTTTAAATACGTTAATTGAAATAGCTAACTCAGGAATTACGCCTGCAGAAAGATTAATTAATGAATACGTTAATAAAAATAATAATTGTTCTAATAAAATATTTCTTGATAATTCGTATTAAAAAATTTTAAATAGTTATTTTAAAAAAAATATGAACAAAAAATTCAAAAATTTAAACGAAGTTAGAAAAAGCATTGATAATGTTGATATTCGTTTAGTTAAGTTAATAGCAGAAAGAGAATTTTATATTAAAGAAGCATTAAAATTTAAAATAAGTAAAAAACAAATTATAGATAAAAAAAGAATTAATGTCGTATTAAGGAGAATAAAGAATTCATCAAAAAAATATAAAGCTAGCAGTTTAATTACTGAGAGAATTTGGAAATTAATGATTAAAAATTTTATTATCTTAGAAAATAAATTATTCAAAAAACCAAAAAAATAATTTTTGACTATTTAAACGTCTGTTCCGCCAACTAAAATTTCATCAACTAAAATTGTTGGTTGGCCAACACCGACAGGAACACCTTGACCTTCTTTTCCACAAGTACCAATGCCCCCATCAAGGGCCATATTATTTCCAACTAGTGAAATTTTTTTTAGAACTTCCTCGCCTTTTCCAATGAGAGTTGCTCCTTTAACAGGTTTAGTAATCTTACCATTTTCAATCATATATGCTTCTGAGACCGAAAATTCAAATTGGCCTGATGTTATATCTACACTTCCTCCTGAAAAATTAACTGCGTATAGACCTTTTTTAACTGATTTAAATATATCTTCTTCAGGAACGTTTCCTGAAAGCATATATGTATTAGTCATTCTTGGCATTGGAAGATATTCATAACTTTCTCTTCTACCATTTCCAGTTGATCTAGTTTTCATTAAGCTTGCATTTAATCTATCTTGCATGTGTCCTACCATAATTCCATTTTCAATTAATGTTGTACATTGACTTGGAGTACCTTCATCATCAACTGTTATTGAACCTCTTTTATCCTCAATTGTACCATCGTCAACTACGGTTACATTTTTAGATGCAATTTTTTTTCCAAGAAGATCTGAAAAAACAGATATTTTTTTTCTGTTAAAATCACCTTCCAGGCCGTGCCCAATTGCTTCATGAAGAATAATACCAGGCCATCCAGGGCCTAAAACAATTGGCATTTTACCAGCTGGGGCTGGACTAGATTTTAAATTAGTGATTGCTTGTCTTAAAGCATCTTTCGTTTGTTTTTTCCAGATTGCATCAGTAAAAAAATCTATGTAATTTTTTCTTCCACCCACACCGCTTAAACCGGTTTCCATTCTTTTTCCATCATCAACTGTTATAGATATATTAAGCCTTACTAAAGGTCTAATATCACCGCAATGATATCCACCTTTTCTTAATATATGAATTGCTTGCCATTCTCCGTGAAGAGATGCAGATACTTGTTTAACTCTTTTATCTAATTTTCTTGCATATTCATCTATAGATTGTAAAAGTTTTGTTTTTTGCTCAGAAGTAAAGCCATTCAAAGGATTTAGATTAGAATAATATTTTTTATTAGTTCTTATTGGGTCAATTATTTTTGATTTAGAAGAAGATGATAAAATCGATCGAACAGTTTTACCTGCATTTTTAATACTTGTTTCACTAATATCTGAAGAATGCGAATATGCGGATGTTTCATCTTTAACAGAACGTAGGCCAAAACCCTTATCTGTTGATGTGCTAGCATTTTTAATTTTTTTATCATCATATACAAAGCTTTCTGATTGTTTAAATTCTAAAAAAAGCTCACCGTCATCAGCTTTTCTTAACGATTCGTTTACAATTTTCTCTGTTTTTCCAAAATCTAAACCTTCTTTTTTAAAAAAAAGATCGTATGAACTATGAGTTTTATTCATGATTTTTCCACTTTATAACAATATAGTTAATATAAATAAATATATGTGTTTTTTTTGTTGATAAAAATTACATTTTCTTTTATTTTATTTGTCTGTAAGGAGTGAATTTTGTGAAAAAAGTTTTATTTTTTTTAACATGTTTTTTTAGTTTCTTTGGTCTTGTTTTAGCCGATGGCGGACCTAAGCCTTGGCAAATGAACTTTAGACCTGCAGTAACTCCAACAATGGAAAAGGTGGTTGCTTTCCACAATTTTTTAAATCCAATAATTATTGCCATTGCTCTTTTTGTAATAGTTTTAATGGCTTATATTGTTGTTCGTTTTAGTGCAAAAAATAATCCTAAACCAACAAAGACAACCCATAATACAACTTTAGAAATTTTATGGACAGTTATACCGACTATAATATTAATTGCGATTGCTATTCCTTCTTTTAGGCTTTTATATTATTCCCACTACAACCCAAATACAGAAATGACACTTAAAGCAATAGGAAATCAATGGTATTGGACTTACGAATATTCAGATGAAGGTTTTTCTTTTGACAGTAATATTTTGTGTTCAACACAAGAAGAATGTGATGAATTATCAAAAGAAACAGGAAAAAAATATGTACGATTACTAGATGTGGATGAACCAATTGTTGTTCCAGTAAATAAAAAAATTAAAGTTATTGCTACAGCAACAGATGTCATTCACAGCTTTTCGGTTCCTGCATTTGGAATAAAAATTGATGGCGTTCCTGGAAGAGCTCAAGATACATGGTTTGAAGTACTAGAAGAAGGGACATACTATGGCCAGTGCTCAGAACTTTGCGGAATGCTCCATGGATATATGCCAATAGTAGTTAAAGCTGTATCAGAATCAGAATTTAATGAATGGGTTCAAAGTAAAAAAGCTGCAGCAAAAAAAAATGAAGAAATTAAGAAAGTAGAAATTATTAAATAATTAAATTTTATGCAATTTGAAAAACATAATTACCATTTAGTTGATCCTAGCCCTTGGCCAGCCATTGGGGCATTTGGTGTTATTATTCTTGTATTTGGGGCTATTAATTATTTTGGTGAAGGTCTTACATTTGGTGCAGAAGAAACAAAACGTGGATCAATGCTACCAATGCTTATTGGATTGGGAATAGTTTTATTTACTATGGCTGGATGGTGGAGAGATGTAGTAAAAGAATCGCACAGTGGTTTACATAACGAAATAGTTCAAATTGGTTTGAAATATGGAATGGTATTATTCATTGCTTCAGAGGTTTGTTTTTTTGTTGCTTTTTTCTGGGCCTTTTTTGATGTTAGTTTGCCGGGTCAAGCAGATTATCGAGGAGCCATAGGAGGTGTATGGCCACCCGAAGGTGTTGAAACAATGCACGCAATGGGAATACCACTTTTAAATACCATTATTTTGTTAAGCTCTGGCGCGACAGTTACATGGGCACACCATGGCTTAAGACAAAATAATAGAAAACAACTTATTATAGGTTTAATCCTTACTTTAGCTTTGGGATGGACCTTTACTGCTTTACAAGGTTACGAATATTATGAAGCAAAATTTGCAATTACTGAAGGCATATATCCTTCTACATTTTTTATGGCTACAGGGTTTCATGGATTCCATGTTATAATTGGTTCTCTTTTTTTATTGGTTTGTTTAATTCGATCTATCAAGGGACATTTTACACCAGACCATCATGTGGGTTTTGAGGCAGCTGCTTGGTACTGGCACTTTGTTGACGTAGTATGGATTTTTCTATTTACTGTAGTATATTGGTGGGGAACACAATAAAAAATGGTTTATTCTAGTACAGCAGAACATCAAGGTCATGGACATCCAACAGGATGGAAAAGATGGTTATTCTCAACCAATCATAAAGATATAGGAACAATGTATCTAATTTTTGCCTTTGTTGCGGGTATGATTGGTTTGGCAATGTCTTTGACAATGCGTGCAGAATTAGCAGAACCAGGATTACAAGTTTTAGGTGGTGATCACCAACTTTATAATACGCTTATTTCAATGCACGGATTAATCATGATTTTTGCCATGATCATGCCAGCAATGATAGGGGGATTTGGTAATTGGTTTGTGCCAATTATGATAGGGGCTCCTGATATGGCCTTTCCTCGATTGAATAATATAAGTTTTTGGTTATTGATACCGGCCTTTCTTATGCTAATGATGGCATATAAAACAGGGATGGGATCAGGTTGGACTTTCTATCCACCGTTGAGTTCCAAAATAGGACACCCCGGGAATTCAGTTGATTACTTAATCTTAGGAATACATCTTTTAGGTGCTGCCTCAATTTTAGGAGCAATTAATTTTATTACTACAATTTTCAATATGAGAGCCCCTGGAATGACACTGCATAAAATGCCTTTATTTGTTTGGGCAATTTTAGTTACAGTTTTTTTATTACTTTTATCTCTTCCTGTTCTTGCAGGAGCAATTACTATGCTTTTAACAGACAGAAATTTTGGAACAAGTTTTTTTGACCCAGCTGGGGGAGGAGACCCAGTTTTATTCCAACATCTTTTCTGGTTTTTTGGCCACCCAGAAGTGTATGTTTTAATTGTTCCAGGTTTTGGTGTTATTAGTCATATTGTTTCAACATTTTCAAAAAAACCAATTTTTGGATATTTAGGTATGGTATATGCGATGGTTTCAATTGGTGTTATTGGATTTGCAGTATGGGCCCACCATATGTATACATCCGGTATGGATATTGACACAAGAGCTTATTTTAATGCAGCAACTTTAGTAATAGCTGTTCCAACAGGAATAAAGGTTTTTAGTTGGCTAGCAACTATGTGGGGCGGCTCTATTAGTCTCAAAACTCCAATGTTGTGGGCTTTAGGTTTTATCTTTTTGTTTACTGTTGGTGGAGTTACAGGAATTGTATTATCAAACGCAGGGTTAGATTTCGCACTTCATGATACTTATTATGTTGTTGGGCATTTTCATTACACAATGTCAATAGCTGCTGTTTTTGGAGTATTTGCAGCTTTTTATTATTGGTTTTCTAAAATGACTGGAAAAGAATATTCTGAGAGTTTAGGAAAGTTACATTTTTGGTTAACATTTATTGGTGTTAACGTAACATTTTTTCCTATGCATTTTTTAGGTTTAGCTGGAATGCCTAGAAGAATCCCAGATTATCCTGATGCATACGCAGGTTGGCAGGGCATTGCTTCAATTGGCGCATATATAAGTGCTGTTGGTGTTCTTGTATTCATATATCTTGTTGTTAAAGCATTTCTCAGCAGTAAAAAAGCTTCAGCAAATCCTTGGGGAGAAGGTGCAACAACATTAGAGTGGTCAGTAAGTTCTCCACCACCTTTTCATACTTTTGGTGATAAAGTCCCAAGAACTTAAAAATTTTTTGTTAATGTTTCCTTCGGAGGTTTTAAAAAATGGTAACTAAATCAACCTCTGCTTATAAAAATTTGTCTATTAATTCTGATTATATTTTTGTAAAAGATTATTTAAATTTGGTCAAACCAAAAGTAATGACACTTGTTGTTTTTACGGCTCTTGTCGGAATTATTATAGCACCGGTGACAATTCACCCCTGGATTGCTTTTGTCTCAATATTTTGTATTGCTTTGGGATCAGGGGCAGCAGGTGCATTTAATATGTGGTATGAAACTGACTTAGATTTTAAAATGCTTAGAACTAGAAAACGGCCTTTACCATCGCGAAGAATTAATAAAGACGAAGCATTAGGAATTGCTATTTTTTTAGCTTTTACATCAGTTTATGTTATGGCTGTAACTACTAGTTATTACGCAGCTTTATTTTTAGCTTTTTCAATTTTTTTTTATGTTGTTATTTATACTATGTGGTTAAAGCCAAGAACAAAATATAACATAGTAATTGGTGGTGCTGCAGGTGCATTTCCACCAGCTATCGGATGGCTTTCTGTTACTGGAAGTTTAGACACATTGCCTTTATTAATGTTTTTAATAATTTTTATGTGGACCCCACCTCATTTTTGGGCACTATCTCTTTATTGTTTGAAAGATTATAAATCAGCAGGATTTCCAATGCTTCCAGTTGTATCAGGTGTTAAAAAAACAAAGGAACAAATTGTTATTTATTCAATTTTAATGTTTTTAGTTACGCTATTACCTTTTGTTTTAGGATATTTTGGAATTATTTATTTTTTATCGTCTCTAATATTAGGATTGTACTTTATTTATCATGCTTTCAAGGTGTATTTTGATAAGACCAATAAAAATAAATCCATAAAAATGTTTCTTTATTCTATAATTTATCTATATATTTTATTTCTAAGTATGATCGTTGATAATTTTATTTTTTTTTAAAAATTAATAATGTATAGAAAATTTACAAATGAGGAAAAAAAAAAAAGAAAAGCAAAAAATATAGCTTTATTTATAATTTTGCTTACCCTAGTTTTGATTTTTTACGTGCTTACTTGGATAAAACTTTAATATTTATATGAAAAAGAATAATTTAAAAATCACTTTTAGCCTTATATTTGTTGTAAGTTTTATGCTTTTTTTGTCTTTTGCAGCTGTTCCATTATATAAATTGTTTTGCCAGGTAACCGGTTATGGCGGAACCCCAAAAATAGCAAGCTTGGAAAATAAAACAAATATTTCTGAAAAAAAGATAAAAATTGAATTTAACTCTGATGTAAATAAAAAATTGAATTGGTATTTTAAACCGATGCAAAGAAGTATTGAATCAAAAGTTGGAGAATCTATATTAGCTTTTTATAAAGCAAAAAATAATGGAGATAAAAGTATAACAGGAGTTGCAACTTACAATGTTCTTCCCTTTGAAGTAGGTCAATATTTTAATAAAGTAGATTGTTTTTGTTTTGAGAATCAAACATTGGAACCAGGTGAAGAAGTTTTATTACCGGTTAATTTTTATATTGATCCAAAAATACTCGAAGATCCAAGTGTTAAACATTTAAACAGCATTGTTTTGTCATATACTTTTTTTCAATCTGACAAAAATTTTGAAAAAATTTCAAAAAATAAAAACTAAATTTTGAAAAAAAGACCTTCATTAATATATATTCTTCAAAATTTATGTTGTCCTCAATGTGGTAAACAATCTGTATTTAAAACTTTCTTAAAAATAAAAGATAAATGTGATTGTGGATTAAGTCTATCGAACCATGATCTTGGTGATGGCCCAAGTTTTTTTGCAATGTTTTTTTTAAATATTTTTATAGTTCTACTTGCAATTATTGTTGAAATAAATTTTTCACCACCACTTTGGCTACATTTGGTTTTATGGGTTCCTTTAATAATAATATTATCAGTTCTATTAATAAGATATTTAAAGGTGCTTTTCTTATTTTTAAATTTTAAATATAGAAGTAAATAAATAAGTGTTATTAAAAATAAAAAAACCTATCACTTTAATTTCAATAATAATTTCTTTAATTTGTTTTAGCTTGAGTGTTTGGCAAATCAAGAGACTCCAATGGAAAAAAGAGTTCATAAATAATATTGAGAATGCTTATAATTCCGAATCCATAAATATAAATACACTAAGTGGAGATTTAAATAATTTTAAATTTAAAAAGGTTCATTTAGAAGGTTATTTTTTAGGTGAAAAAAGTATGTTTTTGGGTCCAAGAGTTAATAAAGATCAAGTTGGTTATAATTTAATAACTCCTTTTTTACTAAAGGATGACAGATATATTTTAATTAATAGAGGTTGGATTAAAGAAAAAATAAAAATAAACAATCAAAAAAAAGAATATGAAATTAAAGGTATTTTAAAAGAGGCGAATATTAAAAATATTTTTACACCGAATAATTCTTTAAAAGAAAATTTTTGGTTTTATATAAATGTAAATCAAATGTCTGAATTTACTGGATTGAATCTTATCGATGGTGTTTTTTTGGATTTAATTGAAAGTAGTCCAGATGAAAAATTTACTGCGATAAATAGTTCAATTCCAAAAATCATAAATAACCATTTACAATATGCAATAACTTGGGCAATGCTTGGCTTAATATTTTTAGTTATGAATTACATTTATAATAAAAAGAACAAATGAAAAAAAATTTTTATAAAGATTTAGAAAAAAAATATAAAGAAATTTCATTACTTTATGAGGCCATAGGAATTTTACACTGGGACAGATCAACTTTTATGCCAAAAAATAGCATTGATGGAAGAACAGATCAATTAACTAATTTATATGTTTTATCTCATAAAATGCTAAAAGATAAAAAGTTTTATAACTACATAAAAAAATCAGAAAAAATTAAAAAATTAAATAACTGGGAAAAAAAAAATCTAAAATTAATAAAAAAGGAATATAGACTTAATAGTGTTTTAGATAAAAAATTGTTAGAAAAAATTTCTAAAGCAACTTCAAACTGCGAAATGCAATGGAGAGTTTCTAAAGAGAATAATAATTTTAATTCTATAGTTCCATATTTAGAAGAAGTAATAAAATTAAGAAAAATTGAAGCAAAAATAAAAAGTAAAGTTTTAAATTGCAGTTTATATGATGCATTATTAAATGATTATGAGGATGACTTAAATTCAGATAAAATAGATAAAATTTTTAATCAATTGACCTCTTTTTTGCCATCATTACTAAAAGAAGTTTTAGATTTTCAAAAAAAAAATAAAAAAATAATTCATATTAAAGATAAAGTCAGCAAAGCTTTTCAAGAAAAACTTGGCAGGTTATTAATGAAAAAAATAGGTTTTGATTTTTTATATGGAAGATTAGATGTTAGCATGCACCCATTTTGTGGAGGAGCATACAAAGATTCTAGAATAACAACGAGATACAATGAAAAAAATTTTGTCGAAAGTCTTATGGGTATTTTACATGAAACTGGACATGCACTTTATAATTTAGGTCTTCCTGAAAAATGGAAATACCAACCAGTTGGTAGCTCATTAGGAACAGTAGTACATGAAAGCCAATCACTTTTTATGGAAATGCAAATTTGTAGAAGCTATGAATTTTTAAAATTTGCATCACCTTTTATTAAAAAAATTTTTAATAAAAAAGGAAAAAAATGGGAAGCTAAAAATCTATATAAAATTTATACTTTTGTTAAACCAAGCTTTATAAGGGTTGATGCAGACGAAGTAACATATCCCTTGCATGTCATTATAAGATATAAAATTGAAAAAGATCTTATTGAAGGAAATGTTAAAGTTAAGGAAATTCCAAGTATTTGGAATATGTATATGAAAAAATATTTAGGCATTAAACCCAAAAACAATAAAGAAGGATGTTTGCAAGATATTCATTGGTTTGATGGAACCTTTGGGTATTTTC
>Ga0208336_1000119_pt1 | contig 31646 bp, 27 predicted proteins | sample DeeseametaMP0372_FD_184212 | JGI IMG/M metagenome (GOLD analysis project Ga0208336, IMG submission 184212) | Marine microbial communities from the Deep Atlantic Ocean - MP0372 (SPAdes) | ecosystem: Environmental > Aquatic > Marine > Oceanic | place: East of Porto Seguro, South Atlantic Ocean...
AAAGGCACATCGCTTAGGCGCTGTTGAATCTTTATGCGGTGCTTCAATTCACTGTTTACTAATCGCAAGGCATGAGCTATGCAGTCGTTCACGTTTACGGTTTCATCATCGGGAATATCTGCATCGTGGGAAAAAGAGCGAAGACTGGTGATAATGTCCGTAACTCTATTTAGGCCTTCCTCTGATTCGCTGCAAATATCTGCAATTTCGTCGCTTAATGAATCAATCTTATTTTCAACCTTCCATTGTTTCGCAGCTTTAGCTACCTTCAGCCTCTCATCGTCGGTTGCGCTAGCCGCCAATTGTAAGACGATGTCTTGCATTTGCGATAGCGCAGGCAGCACGTTCCGTAAAAAGTGAATGTTGCTATTAATGAAAGCAACAGGGTTATTAATTTCATGGGCAACACCAGCGGCAAGTAAACCTAGCGATGCCATTTTTTCTGAATCGATAAGGCTTTTTTCTACAATGGCTTTTTCTTCTTTCAACCTCACCGTTTCAAGCGCCATTAACTTAGCCTGCATCCCCATGGCCATTTGCTCGGTAAAGGTACGGTATCTGTTAGCCATATCCACAAATTCTTGGGTGTAATAACCCAGTGCTTGATGGCAAAACACAATAACTGCGTGTTGCTGATGTACTTTAAATGGACAATAAAGTACAGAGGTGACGGGCGTGTCGAACAAAGATAGGTGGCGTTGCCACGTCGCTTGCTGCTTAATGTTGAATAATGCTATAGGCTCACTTTTAACCGCACGGGAGAGTGTGTCATCGATTTGCCATACGGTGTTAAGTAGCGGTGGATGGGTGCTGTTAATGCACCTCATTTTGCCAGCGCTTTCATTCTCAAGAACAAAGCAAACTTGATAATTATACAGTCCTTTGAACACACTAAACATTTTTTTATAAAGGTCTTGTTCGTCCTCTGCGGTAAGCAATACGCGAGTGCCTTCTAGCAAAGCATCGCTTTCCTTCTTATGTGCCTCAGCCTGCTGTTTAAGGCGGTAAACAAGCGCTAGATCTTCTAAAACATTTTCGTAATCTTTATTCATTGAGAGAACACTACCGCTGATATCATAAGGTTGCCGTGTCTGTTCTTGCCATCTAAAAAGCGCCCTTGCTCGCCAAAAGTAAACGGGCCGCAAATAGGTAATGATGGAAATTTTTCTTGCAGCGAATTCAGCATGAAATTAATTTCGTCTCCAACCATCAAGCGACATCCTGCGCAGTAAATCATTAGTACGCCAACAGGCTTTCTGTTTTCGGGCAGCAACATAACCGCATTGTTTATCACACGCTCTGCACGAGACGTAAGGCTAGAAATGCTACCTTCCATCAACACCAACTCTTCACCTTCTTCTACTTCTGAAAAAACATGTAGTGCACCACTTTCATCGACCGAATCGGGGTGGCACAGAAGGTAATTCACTGCACCGTTGTCTAATTCTACTGGTCTGCCTAGCGGTGCTGACGATGTTAGTCCTAAAATTTGACCGCCGTATAGCTGTTGAGCGATAAGGTTATTGGTCGCTTTGTTATAAACGGTGCTTGCACCGCTATTGTTAAGCTGTTGTAGTTGGCGTCCTTTCGCTTTCGTTGCTTTAAATAGGGTATCGGTTGGCTTGTATCCTGAGCTATAACTTACCCCTAATGGAGTAGAGGGATACATAACTGCAACTGCCACAGTGTGTGGTCCGCACGCATCTTTTGTAACGGTTGTCCAGTCGCCTGAAACCGTGTTGTCTGCCATTGAACCACCAAAAATAGGAACTTGAGTCCCTACAATGCTGGCGAAACCTTCAAGTATTCTTTCTTCTTCTCCTGGCGGCAACGCACACCAAATTAACGCTGGGCTTTCATAAGGTCTTCCCGCATTGTTTAGCGCATTTTGTAACGCGATGGCGCCAGCTTCAAAGGCGCTGTAGCAGGAGGCGTCTGCACTTCCAACGCCGTAGGCTCCACCATCGTCATTCACACAAAAAAGCGCTAACTGGCACCCCGCGTCAACGGTACTGCCGTCGCAAAGTAGCGCTCCTAAACAAGAGCTGGAAATGAAATAAGGCGCGGTAAACGCGCTAAGGCCATGTTGAAGCTCGTTAAAAGGTAAGTCTGCATTGCCGTAGCCAATAACGAGTGAAGGTGTATTTTCACTAAATAACCTATCTATTTCGGACGCCATACTAGGTGCGTCGTTACACTCCAACGAAAATGTTTGTATATACATTCGGCCTTTACCACTCAACCATACTCTTTAATAATAGATTGAAATTAGGAAAAGCTTATTAAACATTAGTTGAAGAGTTACACGAGTTACAGTAATTGTGTTGAAGAGAACTTAATTATCGAGGTAAAACTTGTCGTGAAAGGTATAAACCCACGTTGGCTGGTAGATCACTAAAAGCGTTATCGCCATACCGTTTAACAGAGCTTCAGGAAAGACCAAAAGTGGTATAAGCAAAACGTAGTTGTCAAAAATGATGTCCCAAGTATATGTACCTTCAATGTAATAAAATGCGCCGAGCGTTAGCGTCTTTAATGCAATAGAAAGAGCGGCAGGGAAAAAGGCACAAACAAAAATGTACACGAAAAGTTGTCGAGGGATACGGTGAAAAGAAAGCATATAAAATAGATAGGTTATGCCAATAGGTACAACGGTGCCGAGTAGCCCGTTAACGCCAAAGTTTTCCCAACTTCCGTAGCCGACTGCGTTTGCGCCTAAAAGCGCGATAAACGATGCAATAATAGCGTTTCTAAAGCCGAGCATTAATGTCAAAACTGAAAGGCCTAGAAAATGAACATCTAGGCCCTCGAAGATGCCTGCTTTAAACAACCAGAGAACGAAAAGCGAAGCAGCAGTACCAAAAATAAGGTGTTGCTGCTGCTTGTTACTCGCAAAATGAGTAAAGTCCACATGCCTGACCGCACCGAGTAATAATACACCGTAAATCAGCAATGCTAGCAGTTGTAGTGAACTCACTTTTACTCCTTAGTTAATGGCGGGGAGCAGTATTTAGTACTGTTTACCCTTTATACTCAGCCCAAATAGGCGCATGATCAGACGGCTTTTCGATGCCTCTCAGCTCATAATCAATACCGGCGTCATGTAGTTTTGCATGAAGCGGTTTTGTTGCCAAAATCAAATCTATGCGAAGGCCACGATTATCGTTGAATCCTTTTGAGCGGTAATCGAACCATGAAAACTTGTCGTTTGTCTCTGGGTTGAGTGTTCGAAAACTATCTTCAAAGCCCCAGTCAATTACTGTGTTCAACCACTCACGCTCTTCCGGCAAGAAGCTGCATTTTCCAGTTTTCAGCCAACGTTTGCGGTTGTCTTCACCAATGCCAATGTCCAAGTCTGTATGAGAGATGTTGACATCGCCCATAACAATTACGTTGTCATCTGGTGTGTGGTTATCATCTAAATAAGTCATTAAGTCTTTGTAGAACTTACGCTTAGCTGGGTACTTGGTTTCATGCTTTTCGTTTTCGCCCTGAGGGAAGTAACCATTTAGAACGGTAACGGGCTCGCCAGCATCATCGGTGGTTTTTAAAATAATCATGCGACGTTGGGCGTCTTCGTCATCTGTTGGGAAACCCATCGACACAGAAAGCGGCTCTTTCTTCGCCAAAAAAGCAACGCCGTAATGGCTCTTTTGTCCGTGGAAATAAACGTGATAGCCCATGGCCTCAACGGCTTCTACCGGAAACTGTTCGTTGTGAACTTTAATTTCCTGTAAGCCAATAATATCGGGTTGGTGTGCGTCGATAACCGCCTGAAGTTGATGTAGACGAGCGCGAATACCGTTTATATTAAATGAGATTACTTTCATGCTTTTTTAGTGGTTGCTTCGAATTTGGCTAGAGTTTACCAGAAACTGCACGGCCGCTTAACGACGTTTTGCCACTATATTAATGCATTCAGTCGATTGGCTAGATTAAGTTTATTTATAGCTAATGGTGAAATCGCTGTGTATAAAAGCTCGTCATTAGCATAAATTTAGTCATCCATTAATCACACGCTTGCCTCATGGTAGGGAGTGGCATTTGGTGCCGTGCGCTTACCGAGTGAAATCAAAAACTCAAACCAAGCATTTGCGTCTTGCACCGCGTTCTTAACAAAGCTTTCATTATCTAGGCCGAGCTCGGGTAAGAGTGTTTCTACGTCTTGTTTGAAAGACACCCATGCTTTGGCACATCCTGCCATCGCTTGATAATACTCGGTAGGAATATCTAACGTCATGGCTTCTAACCGCCTAACAATAATGTTGGCGCCCATTGATGAGCCTAACCATACATAGATGGCTGCGATGGCTTGGCTGGTGGTTGAATTAAAGCAAGGAGTTAACTGTGCGATAGCCTGGGCGTTTAAGACTGGCTCATCTTTGTTTTTTATTCTTGTAGTAGGTTCGAGCTTGGCATGGGTGTCATTGTAACGTTGTTGAGCAGACAGTGTTGCGGACGACAACGCGTGGGTGTCATTGTTAAGCGCTAGTAGAACAACTTCGCTATTGAGCATTGAGGCGATGCGGCTAAGGGAAGGGGTCTGGAGTGCAGCCTGTTTTACGGTTGCTGCTGTTGTTTGGTGAAACACCCTCATGATGTTAAGGATGGCAAGATAGGCCTCATGGCTAAACTCACTATCTTTGTGGTACATCGAGAAGGGAAAGGTATTTTCCAAAATAGCGTGGTTGGCATGGGTGTCTTGCTTAAGAGCAGTAAATAGATTGCGCATGAGGTAAAGGTCTTTGCGTTTAAGCTTTCACAGCGTTGGATGATTTGCTCTAACTTTATCATGGGTGTCTTCGTAACGGGCGAAAAATGTCAATGTTAATAATGTAATGGCTGATCGAGTTACAACCGGGAGTGATTCCCGTAATTTCAGGGGTAAACTTGGGTGTCTTCTTAATAATGTTTTTGATGATGAAGAAGAGCTATGGATGGGTGTCTTTGTAAGTGTGTTAGCCGAGGGGGCTTTTTTAACGTTTATTGCATTGCGCCTATTACTGGGGCAGGTATACTTGCCGCAAAATTTGAGATAGGTGAAATAACGTGTTTCCAGAAACAGTTGCAGACAAATTGAGTGATGCGGTTATCGAGCAAGCGATGAAGCTAAGTGCAGAAGACCGACAAGAGCTTGTAGTGAGCTATATTGCAAAAGCAAATGAAATTTGGATGGTGCAAGGTAGTGAAGGTTTTGTGATGTTTGAAGGTGGTGAAAGCGTTCAGCTACCAGTATTCCCGCATCACGATTTAGCTCAAAAGTTTGTAGATATAAACGAAATTGAAGGCCAATGCGTGAATATTACACTCGATGAGTTTATGCAAACTTGGTTGCCAGGCCTTGATAAGAATGGCGTTGAGCTAGTAATGTTCCCCACCACGAGTGATGTTGAAAACCTAGTTATGACTGCAGATGACTTAGCCTCAGAGCTTAGCGGAAATTAAGCAAGGTATAGAGATCATGAGTTCTCTCGAAACTTTGCTTCCTCTGGCTTCATCTTTGGCTAACGCGAAAGGATGGGACGATTTTACTCGTACACTGATGCTTGCGGGTAAATCGCTTGTCCCGCTTCCAGCGGAAAAACGTTTGGCTGAAACAGAAGTAGAAGGGTGTGAAAGCCCGGTATGGCTCGCCACTTCTGACGAACAAGGCAGTTTGATGGCTTACTCGCCTAGCAAAGTGATTCGCGGCGTGCTTGCAGTATTGTTAGAAAAAGCAAACGAGTTAACCCCGCAGCAGCGCAGTGAATTCGACTTTGAGAGATATTTGTCTCGCTGTCAGCTGGAACGCTACTTAAGTCAGTCCCGTGGAAACGGGATTAAATCTGTAATAGCTAAATTAAAGGGCATCTAGCCGCTAAACTAGTGGTTGCCGTTATTTGTTTTTTGCTTCAATCCACTGGCTCATGTACTTGCTCGCTGTCAGTGTTTGATGCCACAACAAGCTTTGCATAAATAAACCGTTTCTATGCGTGTTAAGCGACTGTTTTAAACCAATGATTCTTTCAATTAACGGCACATCGGGCTGTTCGCTTTCAAATGAGCTAAGTATTGATGCCGTTAAGCTACTAGCGCTATCCCACGTAGACTTATCATTGTGAAGTGCCACAGCTTGTCTGACGTAGTCTTGAATAACCGCTGCGTCAGTTGTATTCGCGCTACAAAGCGCACCAGGCCATTGCGCTAGCTGCTTTGGATCATCGATTTCCTGTATATTGCTATTAGCAGTGATTGAACCGGTTGAGGTGATACCTTCTGCGCCTATCCACGTGGTGATACTAGGAGTAGCGCAGCGCATCGCATCAATTAGTTTGCCTTTAATGCCTGCGCCAAATCGTAAAGGAGCGATCAGCGCCTTTGCACTCAACATTATAGACTCCACATTTTCGGCCCAACCTTTTACCAAAAAGCCTTGTTTTTCGTTGTGCAGTTGGGTGGCCTTTTTAGGCGGGTAAGCGCCGTATATGTGCAATTCTGCTTTAGGTAGCGCTTTTCTTATCTCAGGCCATATGCTTTGCTTAAGTTGCAGGACCGCGTCCCAATTAGGCGCATGGCGAAAGTTTCCAATATGAACAAAGTGCGCTCTTTCCTCAAAAGGAAGCGTGACGAGGGGCGTTTTTCCTACAACAAGAGGGTGGTATTGGAGCTGCGCTCTAGGTACACCGTAATGTTCCGTCAAAAGCGCCATTTCTCGTTTTGAAATTACTAATGTAAGGTCGCTTCTTAGTATTGCTGCAACTTCTCTTTGCGCCAATTCGCTATTTAACTGAGCAAGGCGAGCATCATTGTCCTGTTTTACCGCTTCGTGCCTAGCCTGACGCAGGCTGTGCAAATCTTCAGTGTTTAAAACTCGAAGTGCACCTGGGCACGCTTCTTTTACTCGCCATGAAAATTGCTCTTCTGTCATGTAGCGATCAAATATAACAACGTCAGGCTTTATATGCGCTATTTGGCTATTAAAAGAACTGCAATTCAGTGCCACAGAATGCACATCAACGCCTAATGCTGTAAGGTCTTCTTTATGGTCGCTATCGGTGGCAGCGGTCAGAAATGTCACATTGAAATCGGCAGATAAGCAACGCTTAATAATAGCTAACATATTTTGGCCCGCGGCCGAAGAATTTGGCTCAGGCCACACATAACCGATAACAACGACATTTAACATGGATGGATTACAACTTTTGCTTTAAGAATTATGCCATCAAGGGCATAGTGAATAGTATGCAAATACTACCATAAATTTGAATTGGTCATTACAAAAGCAAGTGTTCCTTAGAAAATCTAATTCTTATAGGTAATTACCCTAAGTTTTTCTGTGTATTAGAATTATTTGTATGTAAAAAGGGGCAAAAAGCTATAATACAGGCCTTCCAGAGATGCGCTGAATACACGAGTGTAGTGCGTATCAGCGGCGTTGCGTGGATTGTTGATGTTCAGCGTAAAGCAAGATTTTCAAATTGAAAATGAGCCCCGCGGTATCACGGCTTATGAAGGATTCAGGTTAACTTAATGATTAGTAAAGAAATCATACTTTTTTACTAGTTGATACTTATTGACCAACTACATTTTTGTGCCTATACCTTAATGGACACAAGGCGAATGGAGGTGCCTTCAACGCTATATTGACAAAGGCGGCATGAAAGAGAGTGCACGAATGAATTTAGATGAATTAGTTTCGAAAGCGGAAAACCTCTTTGTTTTACCTGATTCGGTAACTCGACTTAAAGCTTGTATGGATGATGAAGCTTCAAGCATTGACGACATCGGCGATATTATTGCTTTCGATCCGTCATTGGCAACGCAATTGCTAAGAGTAGCAAACTCAGCGCTCTATCGTTTTCCTAATAAAATAGACACCGTCACAAGAGCCATCCAGGTAGTGGGGACTCGCTCCACTTACGACTTGGCACTGGCTTATGGCGTAAGCCAAGCATTCAGTGATGTAGACGGTCAACGTATCGATCTCGACAAGTTTTGGGAGCAAAGTGTATCGTGCGGTCTCCTGGCAAAATACTTTGCCGATATGCGCAATATTCGTGAGCCTGAGCGACTCTTTGTTTCGGGGCTGCTTCACAACATAGGCGAGCTGGTAACCGTTTCGGTTTTGCCTGAGTCGGCAACCCGTTGTCAGGCATTCAACACCAGAGTAAGTCCTGCTGAACTTCAATTTGGAGTGCTAGGGTTCACGTATGCGGAATTATCGGCAAGATTAATTGAAAAGTGGGATATTCCAAGCTCTATTTATACGCCAATTGCCAGTATCCACAAAGAAGAGGAGGAGTCTGCTTCTACAGATGAGAAGATTCTACAACTCTCGTATGTGTTGGCACTCGATAACGTTAACCCTGAGATCTACCCGAGTTATCACAACTTAAAGCCAGAATTGCATGAGGCATTGTCGCTTAATCGCGAAGATTTAGAAGACGCGCTAGATATAACCAACCTGCAGTGTATTTCGGTAATTTCCCTGTTTAACCCTAACGCGTTTATGCTGTATTAACGTAACGTTTTTAACGTGCTTTTCGAAATGCCGTAGCGATCAGTCGAAAATCGCTACGGTTTGCCTACTGATGGCAATCACTTCATTATCCTTATCCCAAATCGTCGCTTCAGTATGGCCATAACCATCTGCAGCTTGTCTTGTGTGAGCTTTATAAGCAAACCAGTCTGTCGGGCTTACCGGCTTGTGAGGATGGATAAATTCCAAGTTCCAACTTACTGTACTGGCTGGTGCCGGAAGCTTCATCATTTGTAAAAGTGTAGGTGGCCATGCGTCGATCATAGTAATGATATGTGCATCAGTGATGGCTTCGGGGGGCTGCTTGAAGCGCATAAAGCCGTGATAATGGCTGGTTTTTCTGCGCGTAAATGGAATGCCGCCATCTTCAATTGCCAAATCAAAATAGCGTAAGAATTTAGGCGTAACTTTAGGTATTTGCGGGATGAACTTTGCTTTATTCGGCTGAGGCATGTCGTGTGTATCTGTATTCTCAACTTGAATACCTGACTGACGCGCAACACCAAAACAGGCTTGCGAAAAAACACAGCTTTTGCCGTCTTGAATAGCATGAGCGGTGAACTGAGAGACATTTTTCCCTGTTCTAAGTAGCGTTACTTCGATAGAAAAAGGCACTTCAAGAGATAGGGGACCAACAAAGTTGGTGGTAAAAGAGCGCAGCACGCGGTTATCAGTGACTTGCTGCTTTACTGCGGTGTAAAGCATACCGGCAGAAATTCCTCCAAACGCAGTTCGTCCCTGTCCCCACGTCTTAGGGATAACTAGTCCATCAACTTTCCATGTGTTTTCCGAAGTTTGAGATAATTGAGGAATATTGAGCAATTCATCTACTGTCATATTTGCTTGTCTGGTCTGATGAGTTAAGTGTTAGTCATCGTACCTTAAGCGCTATAGAACGAAAAGCCTCAGTTAGAAATTTTCGTTATGTTAACAAATAAGTAACAATTAGTTGTTTATTTTTTTGCCTAATGCATAGACTGGGCTATTGTCACTCAAAAGGACTGTTATGGCCCATACTCACGTTGAAGGTATTCCCGCTGCAGAAGCAGGAGCATCTAGAAGTTACCGGAATTACGTTCTATTCATATTAACCTTGGTGTATGCCTTTAACTTTATAGACAGGCAAATCATTGGGATTCTATCTCCTTTTATCAAAGCCGATTTGGGGTTAGATGACGCCCAACTTGGGTGGCTTAAAGGCATCTACTTTGCGCTACTTTATACCGTGATGGGGATCCCAATTGCATGGCTTGCCGACAGGTACAGCCGCGTTAATATCATTGCGATCTCTCTAACGCTTTGGAGTGGTTTTACCGCTGCATCTGGGTTAGCAGCCAATTACATGCAGCTTGCCATAGCACGTATTGGTGTCGGCATTGGTGAAGCGGGTGGTAGTCCTCCGTCCCACAGTATTATTTCTGACTTATTCCCTAAAGAAAAACGCGCGGGCGCGCTCGCAATATACTCTTTAGGTATTCCTTTTGGCGTCATGCTTGCGTTTTTTGCATCAGCGTTCTTTTTACAGGGTGGTTCTGCCGACTGGCGAACGGTAATGTACAGCGTGGGTATTCCAGGGGTGTTACTGGCTATTTTGCTTAAGCTCACGGTCAAGGAACCTGCCAGAACGGTCTCTTTACCAAGCGCAGATGATGCGAATAAGCCGAGTGTAAAGTCGTCCCTCAAGATGCTATTGAAAATTCCGACGTGGTGGGGAATGGCACTGGGTATTTCCTTTGGATCATTCGGTAACTATGCCATATCGACATGGGTAATTGATTACTACGTTCGCGCCTTTGCGGGTTTAGATATTACACAGTTGCTAATCGTTTTTGGCATTATCAATGGCACCGCCTATGCGCTCGGTGTATGGCTAGGAGGCTATATTGCTGATAGATGGGGTAAGCACAATAAAAAAGCTTATGCGTTATTGCCCGCTATCGCACTTATTATTGGTGTGCCGGCATTTTATGCATCGTTACAAGTGCAAGATTTGTGGCTATCAGTAGGGCTCATGGCGCTGTTGTTATTCACCAGTGGTTCATACCTAGGGCCAAGTTTTGCGATGGCACAGACACTAGCTCCAATAAACGTAAGAGCCATGTCGACAGCGTTGTTCTTCTTCGTATTGAACATCATTGCGCTGGGCGGTGGCCCAACGCTGACGGGTATTATTAGCCAAGCATTGGTGCCATCTTTAGGCGAGACGGAGGCATTGAGACAGGCACTCATCTACCTAGTAGTTCCTTACGCGCTTTCTATTGCCGTGTTTTTGTGGACGAGCACGAAGATTGTAAAAGATTGGGAAATGGCAGAAGCCAGAGGCTTATAGTATTATCGAACTTTCATGCTAAGGGGCTGATTTAAAGCCCCTTTGTTGTTTGAGTATAAAGGAGTGTATTGGTGACATCGTCAGAGTTGAGTTTTCATTTTGCCCATGCAAATGGATTTCCGGCAGGTAGTTATAATGCGATGTTTTCAGCGTTACCTGATCACTTTCACCGTCTTCATGTTGAGCGCTTCGGACACGATCCTCAGCTTCCTGTGAATGGTAACTGGCGCAATCAAGTTCAAGAACTTATCAAGCATATAAAAAAAGAGAACAAGGATCCGCGAGGCGTGTATGGTATTGGGCATTCATTTGGTGCTGTAATTACCTACATGGCGGCTTGCGAAGCGCCAGAGCTGTTCAGAGGCATCATTTTATTCGATCCGCCACTTGTTGTCGGCCCGTTAAGTTACTTTTTTAAATTCGCGAAACACACGCCGTTGATTAACAAGCTTACGCCAGCGAAACTTGCGCAAACACGCAATACCAGTTGGCCAAGCAATACCGATATGGTGGCGTACTTTCACAGCAAAGCATTGTTTAGGGATATGGATAAACGATGCGTGCGCGATTATGTAAAATCTGTAACCGCCTTGAAGGGGGACAATATTTCGCTCACATTTCGTGCAGAAGTAGAAGCTGATTTGTTTCGCAATGTTCCGCACAATTTGGGTAAATATAAAGGAAAGCTTAAGTGTCCGGCCGTATTGGCGACAGGAAGCAAAAGTAACGTGTGTAAGCCAGAAATGTACTCGCGGCTTCTGAAGCATAATGCTATTGAGCATAGCGTGCTCGATGGTGGCCATATGTTTCCACTAGAACACCCTGAGCAGGTAGCGAGCTTTATTGAGCGTACTTTAACGCAGTGGAGTAATGAGGCGAATTAAATATTACGGAGATTGATTTAAGCGTTTTAACGCCAAAATCAATCTCGCCATAACATTAGGATAAATGAGTTAGTCGTGCTTTCTAGGCTTGCTTAGTCCACCCACGGGCTGACCTAACATTTCTCGCGTCACCAGTACCACGCCTTTTTCAGATACGCGGAATCCACGTGCCTTGTCTTGCTCGTGATCGTAACCAATTGTAGTACCTTCAGGAATGACACAACCTCGATCGATAATCACCTTTTTCAGCTTGCAATGGCGTTTAATTTCCACATCAGGAAGAATTACGGCGTCTTCAATAAGGCCATAGGAATGTACGCGTACGTTGGAAAAGCAAATAGATGAACGAAGTGTAGAGCCTGAAATTATACAGCCCCCAGAAACTACGGAGTTAATCGCTTCACCACGTCTGTCGTGGTCTTCCCAAACAAATTTTGCTGGTGGCAGTTGCTCTTGGTATGTCCATATGGGCCATTTTCTATCGTAGAGGTTCAATTGAGGTACAGGAGCAACCATTTCCATATTGGCTTCCCAAAATGAGTCGATTGTACCTACATCGCGCCAATAGGCGTTGTCTCCGCCACTTTTCTCAAAAGGATAGGCGTATACTGGGTGGTCGGCGATGATTGATGGAATGATGTCTTTACCAAAGTCTCGCTGAGAGCCCATATTTTCAGCATCAACACGTAATTGCTCGAATAGAAACTCTGTATCAAACACGTAATTGCCCATAGATGCTAAGCAGCGCGTTGGGTCATTAGGAAGTGGAGTCGGGTTAGCTGGCTTCTCTTCAAATCCGTTAATACGATAGTTTTCATCAACCGACATAACGCCAAACGCACCCGCGGCTTCTTCCAAGGGCACTGACATACATGAAACCGTCATTTTTGCACCAGACTCTTTGTGCTTGGCCAACATATCACCGTAGTCCATACGGTATATGTGGTCGCCTGAAAGGATCATGACATATTTTGGAAGCTCATCACGAATGATATCTATGTTTTGGAAGACCGCGTCTGCGGTTCCTTCATACCAACTGTCGGAGAAACGTTGAGAAGCGGGTAGGATTTCTACAGATTCGCCAAGTTCTTTTTTGAAATGACCCCAACCGCGAACCAAGTGACGAATAAGAGAATGCGACTTGTATTGGGTAACCACGCCTATTCGACGGATACCTGAATTAACACAATTTGATAGCGGGAAATCGATAATTCTAAATTTACCGCCGAAATAAAGTGCCGGTTTGGCTCGCCAATTAGTGAGCTCGTGTAGTCTAGAACCTTTACCACCCGCGAGGATGAGCGCATATGTATCGCGAGTAAGGTTACTGATGTAACGAGAACTTTGATCTGCCATTTCCTATAAACTCCTGTAATAAAGCGACAACTGTGTATCGATAGAAATATAAAAAGAAAACGAAGTGTTGCGATTGACTGCGCTATGCATGATAGGCCTGATTGAACAGGCTTTCTTGATAACCTAAATCCATATTACACAAGATAATTTAGAATGACAGCGCGATTTTCATGCTTTGTGATGAAATGGTAAATGTTTTTAAAAAATTGTAGGTTGGGGGGCTCTCGCCCTTACAGAGACACCCATCTTAATTCCCTTAATCTCATCCAATGGCATTCAACTGTTGCTCTTACAAAGACACCCACCCCTATCTTTTATTCTTAAGCTGGAATAGGCTTCTAGAATTAAAGTATTAGCATGACACCCATTGCTCTTACAAAGACACCCACCCCTATCTCTTATTCTTAAACTGGAATAGGCTTCTTGAATTAAAATTTTAGCATGATACCCATCGCTACTATGAGTTAGTTACTTAGTAAATTTGACGATAAAAAAGTTAGCGAGACACGCAACTCAATTTCATCATGCGCATCCAGAAGAGACCCTCGATCAAAGCAAATCACTGTGTAGACACCCATTTTTAAACTGTAGAAAGTTAGTCTACACTTTGCTCGATAAACGAAGTGGTTACTTCATGCATCATAAGGTTTTATTGCTGAGTGTCCTTTCTCGGTAACGCGAAAGAGAAGGCTCATAATAGTTATTTTGAGTATAAATTTGCTTTCAACTGCGTTAAACATGAGGGGATGGGTGTCTATCTAACAGTAAAATGAGCAAGAAAGATCTTTAAGTGACAAATGTTAATTAAATGTTATATTTGAAGGGTCAATTCTTTTATGGAGTCTCAGATGGGAGCGTTAAAAAAACTCTTAATGGTCGTAGGTGTTGTTATCGTATTATTTGTCGCAACAAGCTTTTTTATTCCTAAAGATTACAGCGTTGAAAGAACAATTAATATTGATGCTCAGCCATCAGAAATATATCCCTATGTCGTTGATTTGAAAGAGTGGAAGAAATGGGGCGTATGGTTCAAGCGTGATCCTGATATGAAACTTGATTATTCAGGGCCTGATAGGGCTATTGGGATGCGTTCCGAGTGGTTAAGTGAAACCGAGGGAAATGGAGAAATGGAGATTACGCAACTAGAGCATAACAGACGTGTGATGTACCGATTATATTTTCCCGATTTTGACATGGGTTCATCGGGCGTCGTAGAAATTGAGCCCACAGAAAATGGTTCTCTTGTAACCTGGAGAGATGAAGGCTCGGTAGACAATAACCCTATAAACAAATATTTTGCTTTGATGATGGACAGCATGATTGGTCCGGATTTCGAAATGGGCCTAGAAAATCTTAAAATACTCGCTGAAAACGCTGGGTAGGGCATATAACTTTCTGATCTGACTGGATAAGTGCACCGTATATGTTCAATCGAATTGCGGTGCATGCTTACCTTCCATGAAACAAAAAAAATTACTTATTACAGGCCTTTCGCTTAATAAACTAGCCGACCTACTGATCTCTGCTAAAACAACCTTGACCGCACTTCTTATTAGCATTGGCGCACCAGTTTGGATGATAGGCTGGCTGGTTCCAATTAGAGAGTCGGGCGCGCTTCTGCCTCAAGTACTTATTAGCATTTATCTTCGAAAACATACTCAGCGGCACTTGGTTTGGCGTGTCGGTATGCTCACACAAACGCTTTCAGTTTTCTGTATGCTGCTCGCGGTCATTTTATTTTCAGGGGGCTTGGCGGGTACCTTGATACTTATTTCCCTTGTCTTCTTGAGCCTGGGTCGCTCTGCCTGTTCTCTTACCGTGAAAGATATGGAGGCTGACGTAGCTAAGAAAGGAGAGCGGGGTAACCTAATCGGAATTGCATCTACCGTTTCAGGCATGGTCACCCTTGTTATCGCTATACCTTTGACAATTTACGACGGCTCTCTTTCTTCGAACGTGCTGCTGATAGTCTTGTGCGGGAGTCTTTTATCATTTGTTTTGACCCTTATATGTGTATGGCCTGTTAAAACGACGGTAGATGTGGGTGATAAAGAGGAGAAAGCGTTTAGTATTGACTTCGACGCCACGGTTTACAAATTCATTTTGGTAAGAGGGCTTTTCGTTCACTCAGCCTTGGTTGCGCCTTATTTTATGATAGAAAAAAATGGAGATGTAAAAGAGCTGCTTCCTATTTATATAGGAGCCGAAGCAACTGCTGCTCTTTTATCATCAATAATTTGGGGAAAGATTGCAGACAAAAGCGCAAAGTTAACACTCCAAATTTCAGGGGTACTCGCAATAATTTCATGCATTGGTTTGCTTACATTGCAAACGACGCCGATTGTAACCTCTGCACTGTTGTTTTTCTTGTTATCGGTATCCCATGCTGGCGTAAGAACCGGACGGAAAACATATAGTTTAGATGTTAAAGAAGGCCATGAAAGAACAGAGCTGGTTGGCTTCTCAAACACGGCTATAGGTATGATTTTATTAGCATTCGGTGCACTTTACGCTGCATTAACCCCTGTTTTAACCTTTTCAGTGGTTTATATTATGGCTGGTATGCTGTTACTGGCAATTATCACTACTGTTATCTTACCTGACGAGAAGTAGAATGGTTTAGTCAAAGCATATCGCTGCCGAAGATATTTTGGCCATTCGTTTTCTTTTAGTATTTGCTTGGAACTTCCGCATAGATGAACCGTCTCCTGCCGCGACTGAAAACACGTTTTCGAAATCACTGATAATGTGATGCCAATGATGTTGGCATACACCAAGAGGTTTTACATGTTGAATGGGTCTCGTTTGAGCGGCTATCGAATCGGTGTTGCGCAACAGTTGGATTGACTGGTTAAGAAGATCGCAATAGTCATTCAATGTGAAATCTAAGCCGCGAGTGTTTCTACATCGTTGGTGGCTCTTTAATGGCATTAACCCTTTTATTGTCTTGTTTTGTGAAATACTCGTGTTCAATCTTTTATTAATGCTTGTGTGATATGAGTCTTGTAAGCCCGTTGCGACCTTTGCGCGTATAGGGTTTAAGTCAACATATGCCATACATGAAAGTAGAGCTTTTTCTGTTAGCAATGCTTGTGAACGGAAGCGACCTTCCCAAAATCTGCCAGTACAATCGTCCTCTTCGTTTGCTTTTCTCGCAATATACTCGTTTAAATTTCTCATAAACCAGCTTATGTCGTAGAGCCTTTTTCTATACACATCAGCAGTACTTTTAACTGTCTCATACTCACTTTCGCTCAAGATTTCGCCCTTCATAAACTTTTGAGTGAGTACTGTTCCTTTGTGCATTTTATGCCATTGATGTAACACAGTTTGTAATGACCATGAGAGCGCTGCCTCTTTATTCACGCATAAAACGATATGGACATGGTTGCTCATAACAGCGTATGCACAAATATCTATCGCGAATACCCGGCTCAAAAATAACAGCCGTTGTTCTACCCACGATTTTCGATGCTCGTAACTAATTCTATTGTTTCGGTCGTACCCGCATAAGTAGCTACGGCGCACGCAGCGAGATATACAATGATAGTAGGGTGTATCTTTTAAACTAATGAGGGATTTTCTGCTTTGAGCCATGTTAGATAAATGCAAGGTAATTAGTCATTGTGTGACCTTAGCATTGTGAATATTCAGTTGTGACCTGACCGATGGACTTGTTTTGTTCTAGAAGAGACACCCAACGTAAGACTTTTCGCTGAAAAGTAATGAATATTTGAAGAGACATCCAATGCAAAGCTAACTTGCTGAGCGTGAAAGAATGTATTTATGAGTTTGTGCCGATAAACTTATAAAGACATCCATTACATAAACGGTGATTTTACGTGAAACTTCACAATTAGGGTGGGTGTCTTTCTTAGAGGGTAGAGGGGGCGCATTGCCGCATCCCCCCATCAGTTTTTTATTTTGCTAGAAGCGCATTAGCTGCTTTCGACACGGGAGAGCGGCCTAAAAGTTCTGAAATGTAAGAAGACGCTTTTAACAACTTCGTCATGTCTATACCTGTTGATATACCCATACCGTTCAACATATATAGGACGTCTTCAGTTGCAACATTCCCACTTGCGCCTTTGGCATACGGGCAGCCTCCAAGTCCTGCAACAGCTGAATCAATTGATGAGATGCCGTATCCAAGGGCAGTGTATAAATTCACTAGCGCTTGTCCATAAGTATCATGAAAATGGGCGGCAACTTTGCTGACATTAATCTCTTTCAATACTTCATCTAATAGTAGTCTTGTAGACATTGGTGTGCCTACGCCGATAGTATCGCCAAGGGATACTTCGTAACACCCCATGTCAATAAGTTCCTTACTCACCTGTGTAACGGCACTAGGTGAAATTTTACCTTCATAAGGACACCCCATTACGCACGAAACGTAGCCCCTCACTTTGATTTTGTTTTCGCTTGCCAGGTCAAACACAGCCTCGAAACGCTTTAAGCTCTCGTTTATAGAGCAGTTAATGTTCTTTTGTGAAAAGGATTCAGAGGCAGCACCGAATACTGCAACCTCTTTCGCACCCGCTTCAATGGCTGCTTCCAAGCCCTTAAGGTTGGGTGTCAATGCAGAATAATGAATCTTGTCTTCGGGGCTAAGCGCCTTAAAAACCGCATCCGAGTTTGCCATTTGGGGCACCCATTTGGGTGATACAAAGCTTCCTGCTTCGATACGGTTAAGGCCAGTTTTAGAAAGAAGTTGAATAAGTTCAATCTTTTGTTCGGCGCTTAAGGCCTGCTTTTCATTCTGAAGGCCATCTCGAGGACCTACTTCAACAATACTCACTTCTTTAGGAAACATCACATCAAACCTCGGCAGCTTCTTTAGTGGAGAACGCCAACAGTGTTGCGCCACCGTCAACTAGTTCACCGGGATTGAAAAAGAACTCTTCCACTGCACCATCGTGCGGGGCAATGATGCTGTGCTCCATTTTCATCGCTTCCATAACTAGTATAGGCTCCCCTTTTTTGACCAACACACCCTTTTCGACCAAATGCGCCACTATGGTTCCGTTCATCGGGGCACTGAAATTAGCGTCGCCATTATCATCGTTATCATCACCAAGAGATGCTGAGATTAGGCTGAACTTAGCATGGGTGTCTTTGTTGAAGAGTGTAAACACGCCATCATTATCTGAATACGTAAATGTTGATTTGTACCCATTAATTGTTGCATGCAAAGCACTATCTACCAGCTTGCCTTTAACGTTATAGGAATTGTCTCCAACAGATAGCTCCCAAGCATCTTCAGTTCCGTGACGCTGGTGTTTGACCCCAACATGCACTTCTTCTTGGTTGCAAAGCAAGGTGAGAATTTCTGTATGATTTGCGTTAGCGCGCCACGCACCGACGGTTGACCAAACAGATGGGGTTTTATCGCTTCTAGAAACTTTTCTATTTAAAAGTGAAAGCAATGCCATCACAGGAATATTTACTTGGGTGTCATCGCTAGCTGCATCCTCACTTGTCGCGCTAAACAACGAATCATGGTGTTTCTCCACAAACGTAGTTGTAAGCTCAGCGGCAACGAACGCAGGGTGTGTTGCGACACGCTTTAAGAAGTCGATGTTTGTGCTTACACCGTCAATATAGTAGTCACCCAATGCACTAATTAAGCGTTTGAGCGCTATCTCACGGTTCTCTCCCCAAACCACAAGCTTGGCAATCATTGGGTCGTAAAAAACGCTTACCTCATCACCTTCAACGACACCTGTGTCAACGCGAACTACGTCATTTTCTTTTGGTGTGCGTAACAGGCGCAGCGTGCCGGTAGAAGGTAGAAACTCGTTGTTTGGATCTTCAGCATAAATGCGCGCTTCGAATGCGTGTCCTGTTAAGGTGAGTTCATTTTGTTGTTTGGGAAGGGGCTTTCCTTCGGCAATAGTTAATTGCCAGTGAACCAAGTCCTCACGGGTGATCATTTCTGTCACAGGATGCTCTACTTGCAAGCGTGTATTCATTTCCATGAAGTAAAATGAATCGTCTTCATCAAGTAAAAACTCAACCGTTCCCGCACCTACGTAGTTAATGGCTTTCGCCGCGAGTATCGCCGCTTCACCCATTTTTTCTCTCACTGACTGAGACATATTGGGGGCAGGGGCTTCTTCAATAATCTTTTGGTGTCGGCGTTGAACCGAACAATCACGTTCAAAAAGGTATACGCCGTTGCCATGGGTGTCACAGAAAACTTGAATTTCAACATGACGAGGGCGCGTCAGGTACTTTTCAACCAGCATGTGGTCGTCACCAAAGCTCGCCATAGATTCACGTTTGGCTGCGTTTAATGCTTGAGAGAACTCTTTTTCACTCCAAACTTGGCGCATGCCTTTACCGCCACCGCCAGCAGCGGCTTTTAATAGGACTGGGTAGCCCATATCATCGGCAGCGCCTTTCAATACCGCTTCACTTTGATCGTCGCCGTGATAGCCTGGAACCAAAGGAACACCTGCTTTTTCCATAATGTGTTTGGCGGCAGACTTAGACCCCATCGCTTCAATTGCAGATGCTGGTGGGCCTACAAAGATAATATTGTTTTTGGCGCATAGATTCGCAAACTCAGCATTTTCTGAGAGAAAGCCGTAGCCTGGGTGGATAGCGTCTACACCAAGCTCCTTTGCTTTTTCAATGATCAACTCGCCTCGTAAATAACTTTCCTTCGACGGAGATGGCCCTAGATAAACAGCTTCATCAGCCATTTGTACATGAAGGGCATTTTTGTCGGCGTCAGAGTAAACGGCTATCGTCTTTATACCTTGAGCGTTGGCTGTCTTTATAACGCGGCATGCAATTTCACCACGGTTTGCAATTAGTAATTTATTTATCATTCTTAACCTCCACCCATGAAGCACTGCGCTTTTCTAAAAAGGCTGACAGACCTTCTTGACCTTCTTCAGATGTCCTAACTTGTGCGATAAGTTTGCTCGTCTTTGTGAGAAGCGCATCGTTAATCTCTTGCGTAGACACCCATTGCACTAAGTCTTTTGCTTTCGCCACTGCTTGGGGGCCGTTTTTCAGTATGTTTGATAAAATATTGTCGATAGTGCTATCGAGTTCGTCTTCTGTTACTGATTCGCTCAAAAGTCCAAGTCGTCTTGCTCTGCGCGCAGAAAATACTTCAGCGGTCTGGAAGTAGCGTCGGCATACTCGTGCGCCCATAGCTTCAACCACGTAAGGGCTGATGGTTGCTGGAATAAGGCCAATTTTAACTTCACTTAAGCAAAATTTACTGAGCTTGCTTCCAATAGCAATATCGCAACATGCAATTAAACCAACAGCACCGCCAAAAGCTGCACCTTGTACTCTTGCTATCGTGGGCTTCGGCATTTTATAAAGCGTCTGCAGCATGGTTGCTAATGCAAGTGCATCACTTTCATTTTGCGCTTCGGTATAACTGGCCATTTTTTTCATCCAGTTAAGATCGGCCCCTGCACTGAAACTTTTGCCTTCCGCTCGTAAAATGAGTGCGCGAACGTTTGCGTCTTCACCCGCTTTTTTAAAAACGCGAGTAAGCTCGTTTATCATTTCGTCGTCAAAGGCATTATGTTTTTCAGCTCTGTTTAAAGTAACAGTGGCAATGTTTCTTTCATCTACGCTGTAAATCACTGATTGTTCCATTACCTGCACTCCTACATTCTAAATATGCCAAATTGGGTGTCTTCGATAGGCTTATTAAGTGTCGCTGAAAGCGATAGACCAAGCACTAATCGAGTGTCCGCAGGGTCGATAACACCATCATCCCAAAGCCTTGCAGACGCATAGTATGGATGCCCTTGTTTTTCGTACGTATCGATAACAGGTTGTTTAAATGCCTTTTCTTCTTCTTCCGACCATGATTCGCCTGAGCGCTCTTTTTGGTCGCGCTTAACCTGAGCGAGAACGCCAGCAGCTTGTTCACCACCCATTACAGAAATTCGAGCGTTTGGCCACATGAAAAGGAAGCGTGGGTCATAGGCTCTGCCGCACATGCCGTAGTTACCTGCACCGAAACTTCCGCCGATAAGCACTGTGAGCTTTGGCACATTCGCACATGCAACGGCGGTTACCATTTTTGCGCCGTGTTTTGCGATACCGCCATGCTCGTATTGCTTACCGACCATAAAGCCTGTGATGTTTTGCAAAAACACGAGAGGGATTTTTCGCATGGCGCATAGTTCGACAAAATGAGCACCTTTAAGCGCGCTTTCACCGAAAAGTATGCCGTTGTTAGCCACAATGCCTATGGGGAAACCGAAAATGCGCGCAAAACCACAAACCAAGGTTGTGCCGTAAAGCGGTTTGAACTCATCAAAGTCTGAGTCATCCACAACACGCGCAATGATTTCTCTTACATCGTATGTATGACGACTATCAGCAGGCACAATGCCGTAGATTTCTTTGGTGTCGTAGCGTGGAGGTTTTACCTCGGCCACATCTAGGCATTCTGGCTTCTTTCGGTTTAGTCTGGAGACAGCATTACGCGCTAATGAGAGTGCGTGGTGGTCGTTGTTGGCGAGAAGGTCGGCAACGCCCGAAATTCGAGTATGAACGTCACCACCGCCAAGCTCTTCTGCGGTAACAACTTCACCTGTTGCAGCTTTAACAAGCGGTGGGCCGCCCAGAAAAATAGTCGCTTGTTCTTTAACGATAATGCTTTCATCAGCCATGGCGGGAACATAAGCACCACCAGCTGTACAGGAACCCATTACTACCGCAATTTGAGGAATATTCTTAGCAGACATATTCGCTTGATTAAAAAAGATGCGACCAAAGTGCTCTCTATCTGGGAATACATCATCTTGGCGAGGTAAGTTAGCGCCACCTGAATCTACTAAGTAAATACAAGGTAGGTTATTTTGCTCTGCGATAGTCTGAGCACGAAGGTGCTTTTTCACGGTAAGGGGGTAGTACGTCCCGCCTTTTACAGTAGCATCGTTAGCTACAATCATACACTCGATACCTGCAACGATACCGATACCGGCAACGACTCCGGCACAAGGTACATAGTCTTCGTAGACTTCCCATGCAGCCAGCTGGCCTATTTCTAGGAAAGGCGTGTCTGGGTCAATCAGTGCGTTGATTCGGTCGCGAGGTAGAAGTTTTCCTCGAGACACGTGGCGCTCCGCCGCTTTTTCACCGCCACCTTGGCAAATTTGTTCGATTTTTTCGAGGAGATCATTTACCTGAGCCTGCATGTGTTCAGCATTTGCGATAAATGTTTCAGATTTCGTATTTATACTTGAGCGAAGAACGGGCATAACCCCTCCTTGTGTTGGGCCTAGGCGACGGCTGTCGCGTTAGCCACTAGTTAGCAAGATGATTAGCAAGACACCCATGCTAAGCGCTTTCGCTGCGGTGGGTGTCTTTGCAATTCATTAGCCTATTAATAAAGTTCAGCTTTTCTAAATCTAATTAAAATGGAGTAGGGTGGGTGTCTTTCTAACTTCTGGGACACAGGGAATGCCTATGCTTTCCTTGTTTCAAACGAAGTTTGTTTCCACCCAGAACTCCGTGTTATTTCGATTCGTTAAATAGCTCGCGGCCTATAAGCATTCGGCGAATTTCAGACGTTCCTGCGCCAATTTCATAAAGCTTGGCATCACGTAATAGGCGACCTGTCGGATATTCGTTGATGTAGCCATTACCACCAAGTAGTTGAATAGCATCTAATGCCATTTTGGTTGCTAGTTCCGCTGAATAAAGGATAGCGCCAGCAGCATCTTTTCGCGTTGTTTCACCGCGATCGCATGACTGTGCAACGGTGTAGACATACGCGCGTGCGGCATTCATTTGCGTGTACATGTCAGCTACTTTGCCTTGTACTAGCTGGAATTGACCAATTGATTGGCCAAACTGCTGACGGTCGTGAATGTAAGGTACTACGATATCCATGCACGATTGCATAATGCCTAGCGGGCCACCTGATAAAACAAGGCGCTCGTAATCTAGGCCGCTCATAAGTACGCGAACACCTTCGCCTTCTTTGCCAAGAATGTTCTCAGCTGGTACTTCGCAATCTTCGAAAACTAATTCACAGGTATTAGAAGAGCGCATACCTAGTTTGTCGAGTTTCTGTGCGCGGCTAAAGCCAGGGAAATCGCGCTCTACGATAAACGCTGTGATCCCTCTTGGCCCTGCGTTAGGGTCGGTCTTAGCGTAGATAACAAATGTATGTGCATCAGGACCGTTTGTGATCCACATCTTGTTGCCGTTAAGGATGTATTTGTCGCCGCGTTTTTCAGCCTTCAATTTCATGCTAACAACGTCCGAACCTGCATTAGGTTCACTCATTGCCAGTGCACCAATATGCTCACCGCTTATTAACTTAGGTAGGTACTTTTCACGCTGGGCATCATTACCGTTTTTAAAGATCTGGTTAACACAAAGATTCGAATGTGCGCCATAGCTCAAACCGATACCACCTGACGCGCGGCTAACTTCTTCCATTGCGATAGTATGCGCAAGGTAGCCCATATCAGAGCCACCATATTGCTCTGAAACAGTAACGCCCAATAGGCCCATATCACCAAGTTTTGTCCACAATTGGTTTGGGAATTGGTTGTCTGCGTCTGCTTGTTCAGCAAGAGGAGCAATCTCATTTTGTGCAAATTGATAGACCTGATCACGTAACATCTCGATGTCTTCGCCAAGTCCAAAATTTAAAGTAGGGTAGGAGGTGTTCATGCGATATTTCCTCGTTTGAGTTCTGCGAGTTCTTCACGGCAACGTGCTTCAACATCATCCAGTTCAGTCATTAACATCTGGATGTCTTCTAGCTGCTGTTTAAGCACCGCTCTTTTCTGTTCAGTCATTTCGAGCATGGCTTCTAACTGAATAGCCGAATTGGGGTTGGTGTCGTACATGTCGAACAGTGTTTTGACTTCAGCAAGGGAAAATCCTAGTCGTTTTCCTCGCAAGATCAGCTTTAAGCGCACTCTATCTTTGTTCAGATAGACGCGATTTTGTCCCGTTCTTGACGGTGACATTAGGCCTTGTTCTTCGTAAAAACGAATTGAACGAGGAGTAATGTCAAACTCTCGAGCGAGTTCGCCTATTGCATATGTTGTTTCGTCGTCGTACTTGCTCATTACACGTACCTTGTATTTCAGCGCTGTTTAACACCCTTGTTTTGACGTGGGTGTCTTTGTAATTAAATTCTCTGTAGTAGGTTGGGTGTCATTGCAATAGCACTATCGTTTTAAGGTAGATGGTTTTATATACCGCTATATTAAAACGTAGTGTTTGGTTGACACATACTTAGTACAGGTTTACGTTAACGTTAATTACATTTTACGTTAAGGTAAAGTAACATTTTGCTAACGTCAATTTTTCATGGTGAAGGCAAGACGTTGTAGCTGTTAGGGGTGTTTACTTTTGTATACATCTACGTAGCTTTCTTCACTTAACTCTATAATTTAAATGAATTTTAAGGGCACGGTTATGAGTAACGAATCAGTAGTTATTGTCGCGGCTAAGCGCACACCAATGGGTGGTTTCAACGGTAATTTGTCTTCGCTTGCTGCGACCAAACTTGGAGAAGTTGCGATTAAAGCAGCCTGTGAAGAGATGGATGTCTCTGTAATTGATGAAGTCATCATGGGGTGTGTATTACCTGCTGGTCTTGGTCAATCTCCAGCGCGACAAGCGTCACTGGGGGCGGGGCTTCCGCTAAGTGCAGGTGTGACAACTATCAACAAAGTATGCGGGTCGGGCTTAAAAGCGGTAATGATGGCCCACGACTTAATTAAAGCAGGCAGTGCGACAGCAGTCGTCGCAGGCGGGATGGAAAGCATGAGTAATGCGCCATATATGTTGCCTAAAGCTAGAACGGGATATCGTATGGGCCATGGTCAAGTACTTGATCATATGATGCTAGACGGTCTGGAAAATGCCTATGACGGCAAAGCAATGGGCTGCTTCGCACAGGATACTGCTGATGAAGAAAATATTTCTCGCGGTGAAATGGATGAGTTTGCTCTAAGCTCGCTTTCCAAGGCACATGAAGCAATAAACAGCGGAACTTTCGTCGATGAAATAGTACCCGTTACAGTTTCTTCTCGTAAGGGCGATACTGTTGTTGATACCGATGAAGGCCCAGGTTCCGCTCGCCCAGAAAAAATTCCAACACTAAGACCGGCTTTCAAAAAAGACGGTACGGTCACGGCTGCTAACTCAAGCTCAATCTCTGACGGTGCAGCGGCACTGGTTGTAATGAGCGAAAGTAAAGCAAATGAACTTGGTCTAGCACCGCTTGCGCGCGTGGTTGCTCACGCTACAAATTCTATTGAACCTGAAAACTTCACCGTTGCGCCTGTTGGCGCTATGGAAAAAGTGCTGGATAAAGCAGGTTGGACGAAAGAAGAAGTCGATCTTTTCGAAATTAACGAAGCATTTGCCATGGTAACCATGTTGGCTGTCAAGAAGCTTGGACTAGATGAAAGTAAAGTAAACGTAAAAGGCGGCGCTTGTGCATTGGGTCACCCAATTGGAGCCTCTGGTGCACGCATTTTGGTAACACTACTTCACGCGCTTAAGCAACGCGGTGGTCGCAAAGGTATCGCATCTTTATGTATTGGTGGTGGTGAGGGTGTAGCGCTTGCCGTTGAAATGCTCTAAGCCGTTATAGATGGCTAATATGTAAAATATTTAATCACGGAGCCTAATCACATTGATTTCGCTCTGTGGTTCAATATAAAGAAAAATACAAAAGCATGAAGACAGTGACTAACGTTATCAATTCTATAACCCTTGCGGTTGCGCTATCCACTTTAACGCTTGTTGCGAAAGTCCAAGCTGACTCATCGTTTTCAGTAAACTCGACTTACGCAGACACCCACGGTAACAATGGCACTCACTACGAGGAATCACGTTCTTTATCGAGTAATGAAGACACCCACGATGACTTAACTCTGTCTGCGCTTCACGAAACTCAATCAACCGTTGATGGTTCTGACGACGCTGTTTCGGAAGACACCCACACTAACGAAGAAAAAAAGACTTCGGATGACACCCATGCCAACAGTGAATCGTCAGCTATCTACCCCAAGAAAATAAGCCAGGTACCTTATTCAGCGTTGGGTGTCTTGCCAACAAGCGAAGCTGATGAACAATTCAGCTACGGCGATGACCTACTACAAACTATTTATACTTGGCATGGACGTTCGTCTACGAACGAAATGTACGCTGATAAAGCGTTAATATTTATTCACGGTGGGTGTTGGCTTAATGCCTACGGTTACGAACATGCGAAAGGGATGTACCATGCTTTAGCAGAGCTTGGGATGGGTGTCTACGTAACAGAATATCGGCGTGTAGGTGATGAAGGCGGTGGCTGGCCCGGTAGTTTAGACGACGTGACACAAGCAATAAGTACAGCCTTAAAACGAATAGAGAACGAAGGGCGCTACACTAACATTTACATTGCGGGGCATTCTGCTGGTGGGCACTTAGCTTTGCTTGCTGCGCAACGCCTTTCTTCGTCATCCTTGAACTTATCGCGCGCAAACATAAAACGGATTATCGGGTTAGCGGCAATTACGGACATCCAGTCCTATGCCATGGGACATAACAGCTGCCAGTCGGCTACAGCGAAATTCATGAATGGAACGCCTGAAGATGTTCCAACCGCATATCAAAGGGCGACACCACGCCCAACCCATGGCAGTTTGCCAATTACACTACTCCAAGGCGATGCTGATAGTATAGTGCCAGCGCGCCACGCTGTATTATCTGGAACCAACCAAAAAATAATTAAAAATGGTGGCCATTTCGATTGGCTTCACCCTGAATCAACATCCTTTGATGCTTTACTTGAGGTTATTAGTGAACATGATGAATAAGGTTTTTTCAGCTGAACAACTTGATATTAAAGATCCACTCCGTGACAAGGCGCAGGCGTTTTCGCTTCCCGCTAATACGGTCTATTTAGACGGGAATTCGCTAGGACCTCTTCCTAAGGCTGCGAAACAGCGAGCTGACGAAGTTGTCAATGAACAGTGGGGAAAGGGGCTCATTACAAGCTGGAACAAGCATCAGTGGATCCATCTACCTCAAATAGTGGGTGATAAGATTGGCGGTCTGATTGGCGCTAAAAGTGGCCAAGTTATTTGTTGTGACTCCATTTCTATCAATCTGTTTAAAGTATTAAGCGCGGCGTTAAAAATGCACCCAAGTCGCAAGGTAATAGCGACTACCCGCGATAATTTTCCTACCGACATATACATGGTGCAAGGCCTGCTTGACTTACTAGGCAGCGATTACAGTATTCGCTATGTTGACGAAGCATGCATTGGGTCACAGCTAACTGATGATATTGCCGTACTGATGCTGACACAGGTAAATTTCAGAAGTGGCAACAAACTCGATATGCAAACCATTACCGAGCAAGCCCATCAAAAAGGCATTTTAACTTTGTGGGATTTAGCGCACAGTGCTGGAGCATTTCCTGTCAGCCTAGACGCATGTAATGTGGATTTTGCAGTCGGCTGTACCTACAAATATCTAAATGGCGGCCCTGGCGCGCCAGCGTTTATCTATGTCGCTAAACGACATCAAGCACAGTATCAACAACCTTTGTCTGGTTGGATGGGGCACAGCTCGCCTTTCTCATTTTCCCCTGATTACGCTGGCGACAATTCCGTGAAGCAAAACTTGTGCGGTACGCCAGGAATTATTGGAATGAGCATTTTAGATGCGGCATTAGACGTATTTGAAGATGTATCACTTAAAGCTATTGATGAAAAATCCAAAAAGCTACAGGCATTTTTCATCGCTGAAGCCAAGCGCGCAGGCCTTCTGGACAAGTTTTCCATTGTAAGCCCCAATATTGATAATCGAGGTAGTCAGCTAGCTTTCGCTCACGACCACGCTTACGCCATTTGCCAAGCGTGGATCGCTGAGGGGGTGATTGCAGATTTCCGTGCACCAAATATTCTGCGAATAGGTTTTGCGCCATTGTATTTAAGTTTCGTCGATATTGAAAAAGCGGTGGCAAGCTTGACCAAAATTATGAATGAAAAGCGTTATGAAAACGATGAGTTTCAGCAAAGACAGAGCGTTACCTAGCTGAAAAGCGAGATTATCAGCTAAATAATTGCATTTTTTGAATTTACGCTTAATACTTCGCGGTTGTCATCGATATCTTCACATGTTTTGGGTGTGCAGTTGAAAAAAATAAGAAAATATCTGCTTTGTACCATGTTGTTTGTAGGAGCGAGTTGTTTTAGCGCGCTCCTACAAGCAGAAGCTGGTCAAAAGGCGGCATCTGAACAATCTAATAATGTAACGTACTGTATAGATCCTAACTGGGCGCCTTACGAAGCAATCAGAAACGGTATCCATGTGGGGATCTCTGCCCAATATATGCAGCTTATTGCTGACATATCTGAGTTAACGTTTACCCTAGTGCCCACTGAGAGCTGGCAACAGAGCCTAGAGTACGTTCAGCAGGGGAAGTGCCAAGTTATCCCCATGCTAAATACTTCCGACTATCGAAAGCAGTTCCTCGACTTTAGTGTACCGTATTTTGAAGCGCCCAATGTGCTGGTGGCTAAGTCTGGTATGCCAATGATACAAGGCTACGCTGGAGTGGGAAATCGAGTAGTAGGGATTGTTCAGGGTTATCGCCAAGTTGAATATATTTCACGACACTATCCGGGGTTACGTTTAAAGCTTATTCCGTCTGAAGAAGAAGGGCTAAAGCAGCTGGCGAATGATGAGTTTGATGTAATGGTGGGCTCATTAATGAGCGTGAATATGCACATCAATAATTTGAAGTTGAAAGACCTCAATATTGTTGGTTACGCCGAGCCCTTCGACTCATTAGCTTTTGGTGTGAACAAAACCTATGGCCACCTGGTGGACAAGCTTAACTTTGCCATTGAGCGTATTCCAGAAACGCGAAAGGTAGAAATTTATAAGCAGTGGAATAATGTCCAAGTTCGCTATAGTCGTAACTATGTCGTTATGGTTTTGAGCACCGCGATTGTCATTTTAGTTTTCTTGCTTTTTACTTTTAGAAATAGAAACGTTAGCGGCTACAAGCGTATTATTAACCAGAAAAACGAGGAAATAGGTGCGTTACAAGCAACCTTGTTAGAAAAGAACAAGACCCTTGCTTTCTTGTCTGCTCACGACACGGTAACGGGGCTATATAACCGCAATCATATGATCCAGCGTGCGGAAGAAGAAATCTCACGTTTCCATCGATTTCACACTACGGCTTCGTTAATTGTTATCGAATTAACCCCTGTAAGCGATGACAGAGATTCAATTGAGCCCTCGGCTAAAGAAGAGGCGCTAAAAGCCGTGGCAACGAATTGTCTAAATACCGTTCGAGAAGTCGATGTTGTTTCGCGTTTTAGCGGTGAACAGTTCATTATCTTGTGCCCTCAAACCGAGTTAAACGCAGCTAAAAACCTTGCAGACAGATTGTTAGACTGCATTTCTACCCATCACTCGCTTGTCGAGAGCTTTAAAACGGCCATGGGTTTATCTGAGCTCAGGGAGTCTGAGGAATTCACAGAGTGGTTTGAACGCACCATGAAGGCACTGTACCAGTCAAAGCGCCAAGGGTATGGCAGCGTAACTGTAGCACAGTAACTTCAGTGAACTAGTTAGGTCAAATTAAAGGGTCGTAGTGCCATTGGTGCGAATCGTAACGAATTTGCGCCCTGTCGTATTCTCGCTCAGAACGCCAGTTACGGTTATTAAGCTTCGCCGATACTCCGGGATAAAGACGTTTGTTTGCGATAAGTTTTATATCAGACTGGTAGTTTTCTTTTGCTGCTTTGACGTCGTTGGCTTTGTTTTCAAGCCACTCCAGCAATGCGCTCTCATTGTTAAAAAGCTCTAACGCTTCAGCTACTTTACGTTGAAGCTCTTTAGGCACTTTCTTACCTTGAATAAGGTTAATCTTTTCTTTGTGTTTTAGATTGTTTTCGCGAATTTGCTTCAACAATTCATCTAAAGAGTCTTTGCGCTCTAACAATTGGTTAAAGCCTGGGCTAAAATCAACTTTCAACGTACTGCCAGATACAGCGCCTAAAGTGCCAGCTTCAACGCGATCTTGGCTGATAATGTCACAAGCAAATAGATTTCCCATGGGCTTATCAATTTGTCCAACTATGACTGCGCCGCCGCAACGCAGGCGGCTATACGCCAACTGACGACCAACAGTAATATTACCGCTACATTGAATATCAATGCCTTGACCGTGTTGAACGTGGATACTGCCGGCTGCGACTAGTTGGCATTGGAATTCACCTTGAGTATCGTTAACTTTACCCATCGCGCCTTCGGTAATGATGATGTCGCCGCCAGACTCGATATACGCCGACTCCACAAAGCCGTTAATGGTTACATCTCCAGCGGCCTTGATTTGCATTTTCTCTGTAACATCGCCGTTTACCAATACTGCACCTTCGTAATTCACGTGCCCAGAGCCAACGTTCACGCCGCTACAAATGAAGGTATCGTCAATGTTCATTATCTGGTCTCGGTATTTCGGCATACCAGAAATTGCAGACATTAATAAATTGGCGTCGCTGTCGGACACCACGGTGCCGCTGCCCATTTTAAAGTTAACCCATTCGCCCGCAACGGCTGGAATTTTATTCCCTTTGATATCGAAGCCAGAACGGCCCTGAGTTGGCTCGGTTCTTCTCAGCACAGGCGTGTTCACTTTAACGCAAATTACTTCGCCTAAATTACGCATGTCCACGCGCTCGCCATCACCCGTCTGGGGTTTTAACACCCTTTCAAGTGCGTTTGGTACCAGGGGAATAAACTTTGAGTTTTTGCCATTTCTAGCTGGTAGGCCCTTCGCGACAATTTGTTCTAGTACTGTGCCTGGAGGAGACTGCCTTGCTTGGGTAAGCATAGATTCAATGGTTTTGGTGCTTAAGCCACGAATGATTCTGTTTTTTACTGCTAGAGATTTAACGGTACTTAATGAGGGAAGTTTACCGCCATAGGGTGTGGTCAGCACAAGGTTCGCCTGCATCCCATCCTCGGGAATGCGAAATTCAATTTCAGCATTTTTGCGCTCGCCAATGCGTTCCTGAACGACAGTGCTATCACCCGTCTTGAAATAATGATTAGCTGTATCACAGGCCGACTTTAACGCTTTTTCAGAAACATACAGTCGCTTAGTTTCTCCGCTCTCTAGTTGCTTTCTTATTTCCCTACTATCAACTTCTGACGTGAAATCAGAAGGATTTAACTGTAAGTTAATGTAGGTTCTTGATTTGTCGAAGCTTATTGTTACGCCATTCATAACTTCTTTATTCCCTTGCGCACGTGTATTCTTTTTATCGGCGGCATCTATCGATTACTTGACGTTGACTTGTTCTCGGCCTGTCTATTTTTTTCATCTACTAATTTAAGGCGTTCTAAAACGCCCGTCAAAGGTTTTCGGCATATTGGTAAAGTGCGCGTAATATGGCCTGCTTCTCAGGATTGTCGCTGTGTTCATGCGCCAGTGATTCCAACCGCATCATATAGTTTTCTAATGTGATTGAGCCGTGAAAAGCCGAATCAGTCAAGCGAGCTTGGCGATGATGCTGCCACC
>Ga0208336_1000121_pt1 | contig 31345 bp, 27 predicted proteins | sample DeeseametaMP0372_FD_184212 | JGI IMG/M metagenome (GOLD analysis project Ga0208336, IMG submission 184212) | Marine microbial communities from the Deep Atlantic Ocean - MP0372 (SPAdes) | ecosystem: Environmental > Aquatic > Marine > Oceanic | place: East of Porto Seguro, South Atlantic Ocean...
CATACATTTAGAAGCTTATAAAAATCTCTTGCTGAAGCCATAGATCATCTGATATAAAGTTGTTGATTTGTACTTCTAGTGCTACTTTTAACTATCTCAATACAACTGTCACGTCCATTGAATCATTAAAATAATTGAATCATAATATAAAAAAAGAAAATACATTTGAGTGGTCTGCTTCCAGCAAGTTTTTGATGCTGAGTGCCTGCATGCTATTGCTGCTGTCCTTTGGCTTTCGTTCCGGATTTGGTTTATTTGTGAAACCAGTCACAGAAGCAAATGGCTGGGGACGTGAGGTCATATCTTTTGCCCTGGCCATTCAGAATTTAAGCTGGGGCGTTTTTGCTGCAGTTTCTGGCGGTCTTGCAGACCGTTTTGGTAATGTAAAGGTTGTGATTGGAGGCACGATTTTTTATGCAGCAGGAATATGGCTGATGGCAGGTGTAGATAGTGTCTGGTTACTGAATACGTCTGTCGGGCTTTTCGTTGGTGCAGGAGTTGCGGGAACATCTTTTGGAATAATATTGCCTGCAATGGTAAGGGCTGTACCCGAGAATCAGAGACAATGGGCTCTAGGGGTTGGTACTGCAGCAGGTTCTATGGGACAATTTGCAGTTGTTCCAATCGTACAACAGTTGATGGATACTTATGGCTGGATTTCTGCTTTGAATATTTTGGCGGTTTCCGCCCTTGGTATGGCTTTTCTGGCCATTCCACTTGCTCGTTACTCAGGCAAAGCAGCTAATGAAGAAGATCTTTTTGAGCAAAATATGTTAGCTGCTCTTAAGGAAGCACTGAAACATCGTTCATACTTGCTGTTGGTGAGTGGTTTTTTTGTGTGTGGATTTCATGTGGCTTTTATAACTGCGCACATGCCCGCTTTTCTTTCAGACGTCGGATTTGATCCTCAAGTTGGAGCATGGAGTGTTTCAATTATAGGTTTATGCAATATTTTTGGAGCCTATATTTCCGGCTCTATTTCAAACAGGCTGTCCAAAAGGTATTTGTTATGTTTTATCTATTTGGGACGTTCTGTCGCGATCAGTTTGTTTATGCTTATTCCCTTTTCCTTGACTACTGTAGTTATTTTCAGTGGAGTTATGGGATTCTTATGGTTGGCTACAATTCCTCCCACTTCCGGCCTGGTTGCAATTATGTTTGGTACAAGGTATATGGCCTTACTGTATGGAATTGTTTTCCTGGGACACCAGTTAGGAAGTTTCAGCGGGGTATGGCTGGGTGGGTGGCTTTATGACCACAGAGGTAACTATGATATGGTCTGGTGGTTGGGAGTCGCTTTGGGAATATTTGCAGCACTTGTACACTGGCCTATTAAGGAGCAGCCTGTAGCACGTCTTGCGGATTCTTTGAATAAGGCTTAGGAGTAACAGTGCATGCTGTTCACACCTTCCTGAGGGCTGGTTTCTCTTATGATATAATTGATTTAAATATAAAAATGATGTATGTGGTTAGAAGGATGGTCGCCTCAAAATTCAAATCTCTGGAAGATTCAACTCGTGACCGACCCACAAATGGCCTCTGAAGTCCTTAAATTTATTCTTGACCGTTTTTGATGTTCCTATTATTTTAAATCATACGAAGCACAATAGTTCGGTTTAGACACTAGAAAAGCGAGGTTAAAGATTCGTTAAGGCACTGACAGATAGGTGCTGATCCCTACCATATATCTTTTTAATCCCGATTCCAGTTTGATTGAGTCACTAAGGTAGATCGAAGTTCCCTTAAGTATGCCTTGTGATCAATGATTGTTTCATCCAACACTGATTCAAAAATAATGCAAAGGACTTAGCGATGGATTTGCGTTCCATAATGATGGGAGTTAGTTTCTCTATAATTTGGTCGAGTGCATTCACTTCTGCCAGGATCCTTGTGACTGCAGCCTCACCGCTAATGGTGCTTTCACTGCGTTTTTTGATTTCCGGACTACTGGGAATCGCCCTGGCCTATATGCTGGGGCAGAAAATTCAGTTGAACAGGGGAGAGTGGTCAGTGGTGGTGATAATCGGTATCTGCCAGAATGCCCTCTACCTCGCCTTTAATTTCATTGCGATGCAGTGGATTGAAGCCAGTTTAGCAGCCATCATTGCCAGTCTGCTTCCCTTAATAGTTGCTGTCGTCTGCTGGTTATTTCTTGGAGAAAAAACCGGGTTCACTGGAATACTGGGTCTAGTAGCTGGTTTTGGTGGTGTGCTGGTCATCATGCTGGACAAGTTGAGCGGTAGCAGCGCTTCCTTGGGTATGGCACTTTGCCTGATAGGTCTTGCCGGACTGGCTGCAGCTACTTTGTATGTCGGCCGGATGATGAGTCGCAATAAAAATGTGCTCATGATTGTCGGGCTTCAGATGATTGTTGGCTGTATCATACTGTTTCCTTTCTCACTGATTTTTGAGAATTGGAACATTGAATGGAGTACAAGTTTTATACTTGCTTTTTTATATACAACTCTTGTCCCAGGACTGCTGGGAACACTTATCTGGTTTTATCTGGTGAGAAGAGTAGGACCCGTTAGAGCTGCAACCTTCCATTTCCTAAATCCATTTTTTGGGGTACTGGTTGCCGCACTTATTCTATCGGAACCGTTGTCCGTAAGGGACGGCATTGGTGTAACCATCATCATGGCAGGGATCCTGTTGGTGCAAATGAGTCGAAGGCAGATAGAAAATTCGGATTAACTGTGCAATGGTGTTGATGCGACAATGTTCCGACAATATGTGTGTGTGAGAATTTTCTGGTATTATCGACTTGGCTGTTGGCAGTGACTTTCTAGAATATTTGTAAAGTAGATTATGACTGACTTTGACCTGGTGGGGGAATTGGAATGCATCTGGGAAGTACAAGCGATTTGCGGGGAAGGTCCGTTGTGGATCAAAGCCGATCAGTCTCTTTACTTCGTGGATATTGATGGCCAGAAACTCCACTGTTACGAGGAAACATCAAACGCTCGGCGCAGTTTGGAACTTGAGGAAAAAACTGGTTGGGTATTACCTCGGTGCAACCATAAAGATTTTGTTGCCGGTTGTGAGTCCGGGGTTTATTTCATGGATAAGAGTTCCGGAAAGATGACATTTGTGATGAATCCTGAACCAGATCAAGTAGAAAATCGTTTCAACGACGGTAAATGCGACCGGGAGGGCAGGATTTGGGCGGGTCGTTCACATGACCCTGAAACAAGTGCGACGGGCTACCTTTATCGGATTGATCCTGACCTCAGCCACTCCAGGTGGGACGGACCATATATTTGCCCCAATGGTCCTGCAATCAGTCCGGATGACAACACCCTTTACCATGTTGACACTTTCGGAGGAACAGTTTGGGCTTTTGACAAGCATCCGGACGGTACAATATCCAACCGCAGGGAATTTGCAAGACTGGATTCAAAAAAAGAAGGATTTCCGGATGGCCTCACAGTTGACAATGAAAACCGGGTCTGGCTTGCACACTGGGGAGGCTCGCGTATCACCTGTTTCAGTCCACAAGGAGAGCGTCTTGGTTTCGTTGAACTTCCCGTTCCGCAAGTTACCAGCTGTACTTTTGGAGGTCCGGATTTAAGCGTCCTCTATATTACAACTGCAGCCCGAAACCTGGACCTTGTTAAGTATCCGCTGGCCGGTGCCCTTTTCCGGGTACCTACGAAAACTACGGGGAGTTCCTCACCTGCCTTTGCCGGATAGTCGAAGATAGACACGCTTCGCATTTTTGTGGAAGCTAGTTTTGAATACGACTTCAGTGGGAGTGACGAGGTATGGTGTTCCTGATTTTTCTGTACTTGGCTGCCAGCTCTATGATCCCGCCGCTGGAAAGCTGTCCAACAGTGTTACGGTATATTTCCTGCCAGGGAGTCTGGTTTTCAATCTCCTCAGTTTTCAGTTCATCGTGACGTTTCTGGAGCTCAGATTTGTAAAGCATAACATCTAATGAACCTTGATTCAGGTCAATCCGCAGCATGTCACCGGTTTTCAGAAGGGCCAACCCGCCACCGACTGCTGATTCCGGAGAAATATTAAGTATTGAAGGGCTGCCTGAGGTACCGCTCTGACGGCCGTCACCGAGAGTCGGCAGTTCAAGAATTCCTTCACGGATCAGTTTGTCCGGCGGTTGCATGTTTACCACCTCTGCTGATCCTGGATAGCCTACAGGACCGCACCCGCGGATCACAAGAATACAGTCTACGTTAATGTTTAGCTGAGGATCGTTTATCCGCTTGCGATAGTCTTCCGGACCCTCAAAAACGATGGCCCGGACTTCAAAGACGTTTTTGCTGCCTGGTTTGTCAAGGTACTGAGAACGAAAACTGTCGCTGATTACAGATGTTTTCATCACCGCAGAATCGAAAATATTTCCTTTGAGGACAATGAAACCTGCATTTTCAAGCATCGGGTTTTGGAAAGTCCGGATCACATCTGTATCCTGAGTGGTTGTTTCGGCATAATTCTCAGCCACAGTTTTTCCATTGACTGTGATGGCAGAATCGTGGAGTTTGCCTGCCTTAAGCAGGGCATTCATTACTGCCGGAACTCCGCCGGCACGGTGGAAATCCTCACCAAGGTACTTGCCTCCGGGCTGCATATTGACCAGCATCGGTATTTCAAGCCCAACCTTCTCCCAGTCCTCTATCTCCAGTTCTACACCGACGTGCCGGGCAATGGCATTGATATGGATTGGAGCGTTGGTGGAACCGCCGATAGCTGAATTCAGAACAATTGAATTTTCAAAAGCCTTTCTTGTCAGTATTTTAGACGGTGTCAGGTCTTTTTTTACCATCTCTACAATGCGGAGACCAGTCCTGTAGGACATTTCAATACGTTCGCTGAGCGGAGCTGGAATGGCAGCGCATCCCGGTAATGACATACCCAGCCCTTCGGCCAGTGAATTCATAGTGGTCGCAGTACCCATTGTGTTGCAGAACCCCGGAGAGGTAGTGGCGTCTACGACAATCTTAATGAATTCTTCTTCGTCAATCTCACCGGTTGCCAGTAATTTTCTGGCTTTCCAGACTATTGTACCGGATCCGGCTCTTTCACCCTTCCAGTATCCGTTCATCATCGGACCTGATGAAAGGCAGATTGAGGGGATATCAACCGTCGATGCTGCCATTAGCAATGCTGGTGTTGTTTTGTCACAGCCGATAGTAAGCACCACACCGTCGATAGGATAGCCGAAGAGTACCTCAACCAGGCCAAGGTATTGAAGATTGCGGTCTAAGGCAGCAGTGGGACGTTTACCGGTTTCCTGGATAGGATGAACCGGGAACTCAAGAGCAATACCGCCTGCTTCACGAATGCCTTCACGGACCCTGAGGGCGAGATTAATGTGGATGCGGTTGCAGGGAACCAGGTCGCTCCCGGTCTGCGCGATACCGATGATCGGTTTTCCTGAGCGGAGTTCTTCGGAACTAATTCCGAAATTGGTGTAGCGTTCGATGTGCAGGGCCGTAGTGCTTGGATCACCCGGGATATCGAACCACTCCCTACTTCTCAATCTTGATGTTTTTTTTGCTGCCATTATTCTTTAACTTGTGCAGTTAAACCTGTCAGGAATGATCTTAGATCTTGATTTTATCAGGAAAACCATTTTTTGGCAGTAATTAAGGTATTACCGAAACAGAATAATCTAAACATTCCCTACAATATGTCTAAAAGATTAAGAAAATACTAAGATAATGTCCTGACACTTTATATCCGCCTACATAAGCGGTCAAATCAGTATGTAGAGCGGCCACCACTCAGGTCGAAAACACCTGCTGTTGTAAAAGAATTCTCTTCAGAACAGAGCCAGGCTACCATAGAAGCTGCTTCTTCCACCTTTAAAAAACGGTTGCGGGGTATTTTGCTGAGCATATACTGAATTTGATCAGCACTGATTTGATCAAATATGCGTGTTTTGGCCGCAGCTGGTGTTATGCAGTTGACCGCTATATCATAACCGGCGAGTTCCTTCCCCAGAGATTTGGTCAGTGCGATCACTCCGGCTTTTGCGGCGCTGTAGGGCGCGGCATTCGGATTTCCATCCTTTCCGGCCACAGAAGCCACATTAACTATTCGTCCATAGTTTTGTGCAATCATCATAGGAGAAATGACATGCAGACAGTTGAAAACTCCTGTTAAATCAATGTCAATGACTTGCTGCCATTCCTCAGGAGGATACTCCCATGTTTTTGCTGTAGGTCCGGCAATTCCTGCATTACAGACCAGGATATCTATGCCGCCCAATAATTCTTCAGTTTTTTGAGCGGCATTCCTGACAGAGTTCAAGTCAGTAACATCCATTACCACAGGTTTCACTGTACCCTTTGATGCAAGAGCATCCGCAGTTTTCTTGAGCAGTGATTCGTCGCGGTCCCAAAGACAGACTGGTGCGCCTGAAGCAAGAAATCGTTCGGCAATCGCCAGACCTATTCCCTGGGCTCCTCCTGTTACAACGGCACAGCGCTTGTGCAGATCAATTTGATTCATAGTTACGCTCCTATTCCCGCGTCCATATAATAATTACGTCGGGTACACATTCGGCCCGCATCGGATGCGAGAAACAGGGCCAGTTGGGCGATGTCTTCCGGAAGAATCTTGCCCGGCAGGCACTGTTTCTCGTTCATGAATTGCTCGTATTCCGGAGTCAAATAATCGCGGATCTGTCTGGGGGTCCATACCTGTCCGGGAATGATACAGTTCACGCGGATATGTTCCTTCCCATAGGCACGGGCGAGACTTTGTGTAAGGCCTTCGATGGCAGCTTTGGAGGATGTATAAGCCGGCATAAATTCCATCGCCATGTGCCAGCTGATAGAACCCATGTTGATAATAGCCCCTCCTCCGGCCCTGGCCATTGCAGGCTTAACGGCCTGTGCTGTAAAGAAATGGTGATTGAAATTCACGCGCAAACGCTGTTCCCAGTATTCTGGTGTGACATCTTCCGGTTCATGCCGCTCATCGCTGGCTGCGTTGTTGATTAGTACCCGGACTGCTCCCAGTTTATTTTCTACTTCTGCCACTGCTTTTTTCAAGGCATTGATGTCTGTCACATCGCATTTCACAAAAAGCGGCTCTTGATTTACGGTCGCCAGTTTCCGGACAAGTTCTAAAGAGGCTTCTTCCTGAATATCAAAAAAAGCCACTTGACTCTCCTGTCCTACAAAGGCCTCAACGAAAGCTGCACCAATTCCTGATCCTCCTCCAGTGATCAGAACCGTTCTATCTTTCAAATCTGGATGATGTGGATAGTTGAATGTACCCATGTATTTTTTTTATATTTAATTTTGAGGAAATTCTGAATTACTAAAATGGCGACTTCTGCTGATCTGAAACTTAAGTAGATTCTAAGTTCTATTTTTCTTCAATGCAAGCCCTAACTTGCCTTGTCAAAGCCCATTTGCTGCCTACCTAATTCGGTCAAGTCCTCCAGTGAGGCACGGTTTGTATAGGCAAGCTCATAATCTTCCGGAGCAAAATCAGGAGCGCTTCGTCCTTCCAGAAAAGGTTGTGTCTGGCGTTCCAGGTAACGCACGTTCCTGTCACACCACGGCGCAGAGCCGATGTAGAGTACACTGCTTACATTGGAACCCTGATGTTCGTGTTCCACGGCATGGACCACATCCGGGTGCCACCATACCGTATCGCCCGGATTTACTTTGGGGATCGAAACCAGTCCACGCAGGAGAAGAGAATGCCACTCATCGGTAATGGCTTGCGCACGACCTTCGACTGCTCCACAAAGCATATCTTCCGGTACATCCTCCTGAAACGGGCGCAGCATAACATAGTCAATGCTGAGAGTGGTGGGAATAAGCTGCAGGGTTCCGTCTCCCGGACCCTGTTTAGTGAGTGCAGTCCAGCCCTGCCAGGTCCGAAATGCCCGGCATACTGCAGGAGAGTCAATTCCTTCCACCTCCGGTCGGAACGCTCCATTAAAAGGATTGTAACTCTTCCAATTGCTGCTGAACAATGAGCGGTACGCCTGCTGATAGTTGTCCCCCAGCCAGCGTTCGATGGATCCGCCGTCAATGTGAGGTGAAAGTCCCAGTGATGTATCACCGGGTTGCCTCATTCGTACACGGTCCACATAGGTGCATTCACGATCCGGATCAAAATACTGGGTGCCGTTTTCCTGATAATTCCATAGCCGATTCAGAAAAGACCTTGTTTGAGCCAGATTCGGACTTTGCCTTGCTTCCACCTGAGGTTTTGACCAGTACACTGCACATATTTGAGGCCGGTCTGCCTTCAGATCGCTGAAATAGTGATCCAGTTCTGGGTCATCTTGCTCGAAATACCCATTGGTTTCAAGATATCTTTCAAGTTCTTCATACCACCATGATGCCTTTTTTTTAGTAAAAACACCGCGAACCACCACGGCTCCCCGGCGTTTGACAGCCTTAATCGCAGTATCATCAACTTGGCTTGCGACAATGTCTGAGAAAGCTATTTCAGGAATAACGGATTCACCGCGTTTGCTGGCGGATTCAATGGAATCAATTTCTTCTGCAAGTATGGTCTCTAGCTCCCTGAAGTGTTCCGTTATGTTCGGGCATTGTTCATGAATACGATGTTTCAGTGCGATAATCTGCTCAGGAATGTTAGTTGTGTCGATACTCATGTAAAACCAAGCTTAAAGAATGCGTATTCCGATCTGAGGATCAAAGTATACTGAATGGTAAATGTTGAGGCTCAGCGTAATTTTGCTACAGTTTTCAGTGATGTCAAATGCGCATGGTGCTTGCGCTGTCAAAGATCGAGATTTCAGACAGGTCAAGGCTCAGTGAGATGGACTTGCCAAGTTCGGTATTTACATGGCGGGGGAGGCGTCCGGTGATTTCGTTTCCATAAAATTCAAAGCTAACTTCTTTTTCATATCCCGTAAGTTCTATCAGTGAAGGCTTGAGTTCAACCGGCAATTGAGACTTTAGAGAAGCATCCGGAAGATTGATATGTTCCGGCCGAAAACCAAAAATGATTTCCTGTCCATCTTTTGGTTCTGAATCAAAAGAATAACCGCTGAGAGAAATTTTAAAATTGTCCTTTTGCTGTTCGGGAATGAAACTGGGTGCAGTTCCATCTTTGTAAAATGTACCCTGAATCAGGTTTATCGCAGGAGAACCAATAAAGTCCGCAACAAAAACACTGTTAGGTTTCTCATAAATTTCCTGAGGAGTTCCAATCTGCTGGATGATACCTTCGTTCATCACTGCTATTCGAGTAGCCAGGCTCATGGCTTCGACTTGATCGTGAGTCACATAAATCATTGTCGTTCCCAACTGTTCGTGCAGTTTGTTGATTTCGTGACGCATTTCTACGCGAAGTTTTGCATCAAGATTTGACAGTGGTTCATCGAAGAGAAAAATATGAGGTTCACGCACCAGTGCCCGTCCCATTGCGACACGCTGTCGCTGCCCTCCGGAAAGTTGTGCCGGTTTGCGGTCTAAGAGTTGGTCTATCTGCAGCATTTGTGAAAAATGCTTGAGCGATTTTTCTATATGCTCTTTAGACACTTTACGCTGTTTCAGTCCGAAAATGACATTGTCTCGGACTGTCATGGCTGGATAAAGAGCATAAGACTGGAAGACCATGGCAATGTTACGATCTTTCGGTTCAACACGGTTAACCACATATTCATCAATCAGAATCTCTCCATCGTCTACAGTTTCGAGTCCTGCTATGATATTGAGCAGCGTTGATTTTCCACAGCCTGAAGGTCCGAGCAGGACGATAAATTCACCATCAATTACCTCTAGATTTATTTGCTTGAGTACCTGTGTGTTACCGAAATTCTTGGTCAGATTACTGACTTTCAAAGTTGCCATTTTTTCCTTAAATATTGATAAGCTTGCTGACTTTAAATATTGTCATTCTTAGCCTTTTACTGAACCTGCAGTGAGTCCACGGATGAAGTATTTTCCAGCCAGAACATAAACGAGCAGGGTTGGGATTCCCGCGATGAATGCTGCAGCCATGTCCACGTTGTATTCTTTGACGCTGGTACTGGTGAGAACCATATTGTTGAGTGCTACCTGTATCGGGGCTGCTTCACCAAAGGAGAAAGTAGAACCAAAGAGAAAATCGTTCCAAATATTTGTAAATTGCCATATCACTGTAACGACTATGATTGGCGCAGAAATTGGTAGCAGAACCTTGAAGAAAATTTTGAAAAAACCTGCACCATCAATCCTGGCAGCCTTTATCATTTCGTCGGGAATCGAAACGTAGTAATTACGGAAGAATAGGGTAGTGAAACTCAAACCGTAAATCGAATGTACGACTACCAGTCCGGTGATAGAATTTGAGATCCCTAAAACACCTAGGGTTCTGGCCATTGGCAGCAGGATTGCCTGGTAGGGAATAAAACAACCGAAGAGGAACAATAGGAACACGAGGTTGTCGCCTCTAAAACGCCACTTGGTAAGAGCATAACCATTCAATGCACCAAAGAAAGCTGAAATCGCGACTGCAGGTACTACCATTTTTATTGAGTTCCAGAAGAAGGGGCGAAGAAAGACGTTGCCGGCATCATAGTCGCGACCACTCCATGCGGTCTTCCATGAATCGAATATTATCTCTCCGGGTAAAGTCATGAGGTTACCTTGCCTTATTTCTTCCATGCTCTTTAGCGAAGTGATAATCATCACATAAAGTGGTGCAAGATAGTATAAGGCGAAGATTCCGAGCGTTATAAAAAGGAGCCAGCGATAAAAGGTCCGTTTACGGGAAGCGGAACGTTCAATGTTTGCCATCTTTTGAAAATCAAGCGTTTGCATCCTGCCTCCTCAGTTCTGAATACAGGTAAGGTACAACAACGGCCAGCACTGTTAGGAACATCATTACCGCACTTGCTGAAGCCAGACCGATTTCACTGCGGTGGAAAGCCATTTGGGTCATGAAGACCGCGGGCATGTCAGAAGATATACCGGGACCTCCCGCAGTCAATGCGATCACCAGGTCATAACTCTTTATCGAGATATGAAGCAGAATTACAATGGAACTCATGAAAACGGGGCGCATCATTGGAAGTATGATGGTGATGTAAATACTGTAGAGACTGGCTCCATCGATTTTAGCCGCCTTGACTATTTCATCGTCAATTGAACGAAGTCCGGCCAGAAAGAGGGCCATTACGAACCCTGAGGACTGCCAGACAGCTGCAATCACGATAGTGTAAATCGACATGTCACGGTTTACAAGCCAGTCAAAAGTAAAGTCTGTGAATCCCCAGTCCGTGAAGAGCTTTTCAATGCCCATAGTTGGGTTAAGCATCCACTTCCATGCAGTTCCTGTTACTATAAAGGAGAGTGCCATTGGGTAGAGGTAGATTGTCCTTAAAAAACCTTCTGCCCGGATCTTCTGATCCAATAATATTGAAAGTAGAATGCCTATCAGTATACAAATGACAACGAAGAGGACGGTAAAAATTAGTAGGTTCTCAACTGCATTGAACCAACGCGGATTAGACCAGAGACGGAAGTACTGGTCTATCCCCCAGAATTCGTAGCGAGGTAACATCTTTGACTTTGTAAGCGAAATATAAAAAGTCCAGAGGACGAAACCATAGACAAACCACAGAATAACAGCAAATGAAGGCGAGATAACAATTTTTGGAAGGTTTTTCTGTAGCCAGTAAAACATTTAAAATTTTTGATTATTTTTCTGTCTTTCGAACAAATAGAAACGCACCCTCCGGAGAGATCAAACCTGAAGGTTTGGGAGGGTGCGATTAAAAGATTCCCATTAAAGGTAGTTATTAGGAATCCAAATTTACAAGGATGCCTTCACAGCTTCTACCAGGTTTCTGGCCGCTTCATGAGAAGACATGTTGGAGTTGAAATGCTCTGTGACAACGTCCTGGATTGCTCCCTTTTGGGCGAGACGGAGTGCCATTCCATGAGCAAAGCTCGGTAGCAAGCCACCTGTCATAGCGGCGTACTTCAGATCTGAAGCAGATCCCTTGGCACACATGTCGAATTCGTCCATGGGGACGTCAAGCCGAGCAGGTATAGAACCCTTATAAATATTAAAAATTTTCTGGAAGTTCTTTCCCATTATAGAACTAGCAAGCATTTTCTGACCATCGACTTTGCTCTTACCTTTCATCCCGTAAAAAATGAAGCTGTCAACATTATAGAGATAGCCATGGTTTGAGGGAGTAGGCAGACAGTAGAAGTCTATTCCGGGCTTCAAACCAGCATTGGAAAATTCCCCTTTAGCCCAGTCACCCATAATCTGGAATGCAGCTTTACCGCTCATGACCATCCCTGTTGCTACGTTCCAGTCGCGTCCCGGCATGCCTTTGTCGGTGAAACCTTGAAGTTTACGCATTTGGTCGAAAACCTTTACCATTGTTGAACCACCTAAAGCATCCATATCTAATTCGACTATGGCTTTTTGGTAAAATTCATTCCCTCCTATTCCAAGCATTACTGCCTCAAATACTGTAGCATCCTGCCATGGCTGACCTCCATGAGCAAAAGGAATTATTCCTGCTGATTGTAACTTGCTTGCAGCTGCATTGAATTCATCCCAAGAAGTTGGCATTTTTAGCCCATGGGCATCTAGAACTTTTTTGTTAGCCCAGAACCAGTCAATGCGGTGGATGTTTACAGGAGCAGCGCAATACTTGGTGAACCCATCACACTTCATGTGATTCGCCACCTGGGGGCTGAGCAGGGAATCCCAGTTTTCAGCAGAAGCCACTTCATGTATGTGGTAAGGTGCTACTACACCTTCTTCATCATATTCCTGAATAGTAGGACCCTTTATTTGTGCAGCTGTAGGGGGATCTCCTGCAACTATTCTTGCCTTAAGAGTAACCATAGCGGCATCTCCACCACCTCCCGCAACAGGCATGTCTTTCCAAGTGCCACCTTTTTTAGCAAAATCATCTTTAAGGACCTGCAATGCTTTGGCTTCACCTCCAGAAGTCCACCAATGCAGAACTTCTGCTTCTCCACCGGCCATCGCAGGGCTTAATGTAACACCCATGGCAAAAAGAAAGGCGGAGGCTGACATTAATACTTGTTTATACATTTTTTTCTCCATAACAAGTTTAACATAAATGAAAACCATCTCAAATAATGGTTTCCATGTGATAAACAGATACCGACCATCGACATCTGCATCTTCCGGCTAATAACGAGCCGCAAGTTCTGGCGTTATTCTTATTTTTCCGCAATCAGTGATTTCAAACCGAAATCATAAGACGTATTTTCTGGATTCAAAAAACGAGAATAGCGCTTAAAATCAATAAATTCAGGTTTTATACTTTCTCTACGTTTTTTTTGCTTCTGCCATTCTGGAGCTATCACACTAGCCATGCTTGAGCGCCAACTAAGATTCAACTCTGCAAAATCACTCCCCTTTAAATAATCATAAATCAGCACGACTGCCCAGCCGCCTTCCATAAAATGTCCACCAATGCTTACATGCTGGTCTCCTTTACTCACTGATTGCAAACCGGCTTGAGCCCAGTCAATTCCGCCAACTAAAAAGTCTTTTCCGGAAACTAGTCCGAGTATCTTTGCGCTGCGTATAACCCCTTGTGCCATAACATCACTCGCACTCCAAATCAGTGTTACATTCGGATAACGTCGCTTTAACATCGAAAAACTTTTAGCATTCGTTTTAGCTCAACATAAATACACAGGAACTTCTGAACAGTGGATCTGTCTGAGGCTACCCCAGTCCGGGAAACAATGTCCGGACCAGGGATATTCAGGAATAAATTTTAGTGGAAGCGGACAGTAGTGAAAGCTTTACCTTTAATTTCAAATTCCTTATAGGAACCTGAGGCCTCTCCTCCGCCGACTAACTCTACATTTGTTGCTCCAACATAATCGACAGCACCGCCGCCTGCCAGGATTCGCAGCGCTTTGCCCAATTCACCAGGCATAATTTTTTCGCCGGGTGTGTTGGCGACTGCCAGCACATTTGATGCGAGGGCCGCACGGTCAGTTGAACCACCGGACTGCATGGCAAGAACGAGCAGTGCGGCTGCATCATAGGACTCACCAGTGAAAGGGCCTCCGCCTTTGATCCCAGCAGCTTTTGCCATTTTAGCAAAACTTGCTGCACCTTTTGAATCAGTGCCTGGAACTGTTCCGAATGTTCCGGAAAGGTCACCATCAATGTTTTTTAGTAATGATTCACCATACATTCCGTCAGCAAGAATGAACTTGTCAAAGGCACCGGAATCGATTGATGTCTGAATCATATGACGCCCACCCTGATCGACATAACCGAAGACAGCGAGTACGCCGGCTCCAGAAGCATCCAGAGTACCGACTTCTGCAGAATAATCTGCTTTTCCGTCTTCATGAGGAACTGTTGCGCTCACTTTTCCGCCTAAACCTTTATATGCACTGATGAAGGAGTCAGACAAACCTTTTCCATAATCATTGTTGGTGAAAGTAACAGCAACTTCGCTAATTCCACGCTCCAAGACGATTTCTGCCAATATCTGCCCCTGGCGTGCGTCAGAAGGTGCAGTACGGAAGAAATATCCGTTATCTGCAATTGTCGACAGTGCAGGTGAAGTCGCTGATGGAGAAATCATCGTAACGCCGTTAGGAACAGCAACATTATTGGCAATTGCTGTTGTTACTCCGGAACAGTCTGCTCCCATGATTCCTGCTACTTTGTCTGAAGTGATCAGTCTTTCTGCTGCGGCAGTAGCGGCCGCGGCATCGATGCATGTTGAATCTGCACGGACAACACTGATCTTTTGTCCGCCTAGTAGTTGACCTGAATCCGAAGCTTCTTTGAAGGCCAGCTCTGCAGAGTTGGCCATGTCCGGAGTTAGGGATTCAATTGGACCGGTAAAGCCCAAAATAATTCCCATCTTTATATCAGCTGCAGCAAAAGCCGGAAGAATCATTGCTCCAGCGGCTATCAGTGCAAGCTTTTTGAGGATACTATTTTTACTCATACTTCTCCTTTTCAAAAAGAAAAAATAACTTAGTTTATGATTGAATGCAACCGGAGACCATTCTCCAGTTTTACCCTGAGAAAGAGTAAATTTGAATGAATTTTCAAACCTAACTCCTTTTCTGTTCTATACAGGTGCCAGTAAAACTATCATGTTTGCTGATAATTACAAGAAAATTATATAAAAAACTTGCTAAAAGTGATTTTTCGCAAATAAACTGCCCCGATTACAATTGAAATACAATTTTGGCTGGAGTAGAATGCAGTTGTTTATATTACAAAAATTTTGTTTCAATCTCATAAACACACGGATTTCAATGTCATAAACACACGGAATTAATGCCTGTTACTTATTCAAGGCACTAAGGCAAAAGGTGAGTTGCAAAGTTTCAGGGTTTCAGATGGTAGCCCCGAACACCGTTTCGGGGAAAATTAAGATGGTAGCCCCGAACACCGTTTCGGGGAAAATTAAGATGGTAGCCCCGAACTCCTTTTCGGGGGGGATTTCAAAGAAACACTTAGATAAATTAATGACAGAATCAGCCAAAAATACGACTGAAATTCTTTTTATCTGCATGGGGAATATCTGTCGCTCTCCAAGCGCAGAGGCCGTTATGCAGGCTTTGGTAAAAAAGAGAGGACTGGAAAACGAAATCCTTTGTGACTCCGCCGGAACGATTGATTATCACATGGGCAATCCTGCTGATGCGAGGATGCAGGAACATGCTGTTTTGCGTGGTTACGAACTGAACAGTATCTCACGTCCATTTGAGGGAGATGATTTTGAGAAGTTTGACTTGATAATAACGATGGATGAAGACAATTATCAACAAATCCAGTGGAACGACCAAAGTAAGAAATATGCAGAAAAGATTCGGCGCATGACGGATTTTTGCAGTTCAAAAACAGTTTCTGAAGTTCCTGATCCATATTACGGTGGTGAGCAGGGTTTTGAAAATGTGCTGGATATTCTTGAAGATGCCTGCCAGGGTTTGCTGGAATTCATCACGACAAAAAAATAATGAATTCTGATTTAAAGTCCAGAATAGAAGAAATTCTCTCAGAGCCTGTAAAATCAACGGCTGCTGTGTCCGGAGGTTGTATTGCAGATTCACGTAAATTAGTAATGAACTCCGGAAGAGTGTTTTTTCTCAAACAGGTTCGTGACGGCAGTTCAGGAACGTTTGAATCTGAAGCTCGTGGGCTGGAAGTGTTGCGAAAAGCCGGCGCTGTTTGGGTTCCGGAAGTTGTGGCGCAAGGTCCGGATTATTTGCTCTTGGAATGGATTGAGGAGGGAAAGGAAAGTACAGATTCAAGCATGGAGGAGTTGGGTTTTCAATTTGCAAAACTGCACCACTTCTCTGGTGAAATATTTGGTTTTCCGGAAGACAACTATTTAGGTGATTCGCCGCAATCAAACGCACCTTCAAAAAACGGCAGCATAAATTGGCCCACTTTTTATGTGGAAAACCGTCTGCAGTTTCAAGCCGGATTAGCAGAAAAAAACGGATATGCAACTCCTGAACTGCAAAATCTGCTTGAGCTATTGTACAAAAAAATACCGGATTTACTTTCGGGTACAGAGGATAAACCTTCTCTGCTGCATGGGGATTTATGGTGCGGAAATTATTTAATCGATAAAAACGGCAGGCCCTGGCTGATTGATCCTGCGGTTTATTACGGACATCGGGAAGCTGATTTGGCAATGACTTCGCTTTTTGGTGGTTTCAGTAAAACTTTCTATTCTGCATACGAATCAGCTTTTCCACTGGTTCCTGGTTATCCTGAAAGGGAACCGCTTTACCAACTATATCACCTGCTGAATCATCTTAACCTGTTTGGAACCGGATATTACAGACAAGTAATTTCAATCCTGAAACGCTATGCCGGATGAGATCTAAACGAAGTATAAATTCCTCATAGAACTCGTTCAAACAATGTCTTCATTGCTTCCCAGGATTTCCTGTCAGCATTTTCATTGTAGGCAAGCGGAAGGTTAAACTTTTTTCCGCGTTCATCAGCAGCAGGGTTTGAAAAACCATGCAAGGCTCCTTCGTAAGAAATGAATTCAAAGATGGCCCCCGCAGTATCCATCTCAGACTTGAACTGATCAATTGCTTCCTGTGAAATAAACTGGTCTGAGGCGCCGTGACATACCAACACCTCAGCTTTTATTTCTCCAGCTGCAGGTGTATGGAATGAATCCAGGGCTCCGTGAAAACTCACCACAGCCCTGAGATCCATTCCTAAGCGAGCCATGTTCAAAACCAGTGCGCCTCCGAAACAATAACCAATCGCCCCAAGGCGCCTGGAGTCAGACAGTGGGTGCCCCTTAAGTACATTGTAGGCTGCCTGAACACGGTCTTTAACGATTTTTTTATCGCTGATTACTGTATTCATCAGCGATCCTGCTTCGTCAGGATTGTCTACTGTTTTACCTTCACCATACATGTCGACACCCATTGCGACGAAGCCAAGCTCAGCAATTTGTTTAGTTCTTTTTTGGATGTATTCATTCATTCCCCACCATTCTGGAAAAACCAGGACTCCAGGCCGCTTCTCATTGGTAGTTTCATCCCAGGCCAGATATCCCTTAAATATTGTGCTTTCCACAGAGTAGGATGTGTATTCAGTGTGTATGCTCATTTTTTTCCCCCTTAATTTGGTGTACTCGACAGTCACGAGTTTTGTCGTGTCATCCCGAACGTATGTGAGGGATCTTGTACGATATCAGCACTTTATCGGATCTTTCCCTTTGCTCGAGATGACAAGTCAATGTCAATAATATCAGTATCTTACGAAAACTCATGAATCACGATTTAGTATATATGATCAAACTTCAAGCTCACATGTTTACCGGCACTCACGTTTTATTGGATGAGAGCCCAAACTAATTTCGTGTAACCGGCAGTTTAACTGAACCAATGTATTATTACAAATTTTTTCGGACTACTCCCCCTCATGTGTAATTGTGAGTCAGGTTCTATAAAGTGACCTTGATTTTTTCAGCATTTCCTTTTAGTTTTTGCTCTCAATCATGTTTTAGTGAACGACTCCAAATTGAAACTGACTTAACTTACCAGACATTGCAAGGATAATTTTCATTTTTTGCAGTGAGTTTTTGGTCAATTATTTTATTTTTTAGTGTTTCGTAAGTTGTTTATTCTTTTTTGGTAGATTTATAAAGAATATGTTTGACACTTTCGTTTCAAGATGTAGAATGCTCTACTGCCTAAGATTATTTTTATTTAAGTTTTATATATAAGGAAAGATGAGTTCTAGCGAAGCTTATGTCAGTTTCCAGGGTGTTCAAAAAAGCTATGACGGCGAAACACTCGTCGTCAAAGATTTGAATTTAGACACGCAAAGAGGTGAATTTCTTACTATGCTTGGTCCTTCAGGTTCAGGAAAGACTACCTGTCTGATGATGTTAGCTGGATTTGAAACAGTGACTCACGGTGAAATAATTCTCGATGGGACCTCCATCAATAACGTTCCCCCACACAAAAGAAATATCGGCATGGTGTTCCAGAACTATGCTTTGTTCCCACACATGACTGTCAATGAAAATCTGGCTTTTCCCCTGCAAGTCCGAAAGATGTCAAAAAGCGATATTGAAGACCGTGTCAAAAAAGTTCTGGATATGGTGCAGTTGGGTTCTTTCGGTTCACGCCGTCCGATGCAACTTTCCGGAGGTCAACAGCAGAGAGTTGCAGTGGCACGTTCTTTAGTATTTGAGCCTAAACTTGTTTTGATGGATGAACCGTTGGGCGCGCTTGACAAACAACTGCGTGAGCAAATGCAGTATGAAATAAAGCATATACACGAAAATCTGGAAGTAACAGTGGTTTATGTGACTCACGATCAAAGTGAAGCCTTGACCATGTCCAACCGCATTGCGGTTTTTGATGACGGCGTAATTCAGCAACTGGCCGAACCGGATTTGCTTTACGAAGCACCGGAAAATGCTTTTGTGGCCCAGTTCATTGGGGAGAACAACACCCTTTATGGTAAAGTCATCGGTCTTGATGGCGATATATGTACGGTAGAGGCAGAGAATGGGGATAAACTAAAGGCACTTGGCGTCAACATACAGGGAGTAGGTTTTGACACCATGATTTCACTTCGTCCTGAACGAGTTGAAGTTAATCCGGAAAGTGGGCAATGCTCAAGTACTGTTACAGGAAAAGTAGAAGAATTGATTTATCTGGGAGATCATATTCGCTCCCGTATGAACGTTTGTGGTCATGACGATTTTATCGTCAAGATTCCAAACTCTGCAAACCATGCACAATTGAGTCCCGGAGATACGGTTCAAGTTGGCTGGAAAGCAGAAGATGCACGTGCATTGGATGTACTTGTGTCATAAGATGCTGGAATAAAGGAGTTGGCCATTGGATTTACTCAAACTGCCAGCATCACGCTGCCAGCATCTTTTAATAGGAGGTCCCAATTCAGGGATTTCTGAAAAATAGCCCGTTGTGGGTTTTTTAATTGTAAAAAAGGAGATAGTATGAAAAAATTCATACGAGCTATGGCGGCAACTGCTGTTATGGTAATGGTCGGCTTTGTCGGTCAGGCAATGGCAACCGAGTTGGTTGTTGTATCGTGGGGTGGTGCTTATACTGCCAGTCAGCAGAAAGCTTACCATGCCCCATATATGAAGTTAAATCCTGGCATCACTATCATCAATGATGATTCTGCCGGATCAGCGGTCGCAAAATTACGCGCGATGAGCCAAGCAGGTAATGTCACCTGGGACTTGGTTGATGCAGTTGCATCAGACACAATGATACTTTGTGACGAAGGCATTATTGAGGTTATCGATCACGACAGAGACTTGGCGCCAGCTCCGGACGGAACTCCGGCTTCCAAGGATTTTGGAGGTTTCATTATTTCCGAATGCTTTGTTCCTCAGATTGTGTATTCGACGACTTTTGGTTACCGTAAAGACTTGGTTTCACGTCCGATGTCCAGTATTTGCGATATCTTCGATCTTAAGTCTTTTCCCGGCAAACGCTCTTTGGAGAAGAAGCCAATCAATAACTTGGAATGGGCACTGATCTGTGACGGTGTTGCTCCGGCTAAGGTTTATGATGTCTTGGGTACAAGTGCGGGAGTAGATCGTGCATTGGCGAAATTGGATACGATCAAAAGTCAAGTAGTCTGGTGGACTGCCGGAGCGCAAACTCCACAGTTATTGGCTGACGGCGAAGTTATTGTAGGTTCAACTTACAACGGTCGCCTATTTGCTTTGATCGAGGAGCAAAAGCAACCAGTAGCCATGCTCTGGGACTGGCAGGTGTTTGACCTTGACGGTTGGGTTGTTCCTAAAGGTACTAAAAACAAAGCTGAGGTCATGAAGTTTTTGCGTTTTGCAACCGATACTCAGCGTCTTGCTGACCAGGCCAAATTCATTTCATATGGCCCGACTCGTGCGTCTTCCGCACCTCTTGTAGGAAAACACGCAACTCTTGGAATCGAAATGGCTCCGCATATGCCGACTGATCCCAACAATGCAAAAACCACTCTGCTTTTCAACTATGAGTTCTGGGCAGATAATCGTGATGATCTTGATGCCAGGTTTAACGCTTGGTTGTTGAAGTAATCATCTAGTTGGACAAATACGAATCTTTCGTAGGCCGGGTTGGCGTTAGCGTAACCCGGCTTGTTCATTCTCAATTTGTTGGATTACGCTACTCATTTAAATAGGTGCATAGTATTAATTTGACGACAGTATTTGCAGCTATCTTTAAATGATAAGCTGAATCGGTTTACTTTGTTTTCTTACCTATTTGATGGAAATTTCCCAAGAAAAATCTGTTTTAGTTACCGCCGACGGTACTCCGCTCAAGATTAGCTTGGCGAGGGCACAACGTCGTAGTAAAATTGTTGCATTCTCAATGGTTTTACCTCTGCTGATTTTTATCCTGATTGCCTTTCTGATTCCAATTGCTGATATGCTGTCGCTATCAGTGGACAACTCAATTACAAAAGAAATTCTGCCAAAATCAGTAATAGCTTTACAAAACTGGGATGAAACTTCTGGAGAACTTCCGGATGAAGTAGTATTTGCTGCAATGGTTGAAGAAATTAAAAAAGCAAAAATCGCAAGAAAACATACTAGAGTCGGGCAACGCCTGAACTATGAAAGCTCTGGATTTTCCAGCTTGTTCCGGAAAGCTGGACGAAAAGTGAAAATAATCAAAAAACCACCCTACAAAGAAGCCCTTATTAAATCTGATAAACGCTGGGGGCAAATATATACATGGCAGGTAATTAAGCAATTTTCAACCGAATACACTGATGGTTACTACCTTGCTGCATTGGATTTCAAACGAAATCCTACAACAGGCAAAGTTGAATCTCTTCCAGGCAAAGAAAGCATTTATCTAAAACTTTTTTGGAGAACAATGCTTTTGAGTTCTCTGATTACATTTTTGACTTTTATCATTGGTTTCCCTTTGGCTTATATGCTGGCCACAGTGTCTACACGTTTGAGTAATATTCTAATTATTTTTGTACTCCTGCCATTTTGGACTTCACTCCTTGTGCGGACCACTTCCTGGATTGCTCTTTTACAGCAAGAAGGGGTAATCAATGATTTTCTGGTATTAGTGGGAATAATCAACAATGACGGTCGGTTGGCGATGATCCATAATGCTACTGGTACTGTGGTAGCCATGACGCACATTCTGTTGCCTTTTATGATTTTACCTTTGTTCAGTGTAATGAAAACAATTCCGAAATCTTATGTACGTGCAGCGGTTTCCCTGGGGGCGCATCCATGGAAGGCTTTTTGGAAAGTTTATTTCCCCAATACTGGTCCTGGCATAGGTGCAGGTTCAATTTTAGTTTTCATCATTGCAATTGGTTACTACATTACTCCGGCATTGGTGGGAGGAAGTTCAGGGACATTTATCAGTAACAGGATTGCTTATCATATTTCAAGTTCTCTTAACTGGGGATTGGGATCAGCATTAGGAGTTATTTTACTGGGAATCGTATTAGCCTTATTTATGCTCTATGATCGAATCGTTGGAATTGACAACATGAAGTTAGGTTAATTTTGAGTTCTTTGCCTCCATATTTAAGTATTCCGGAAAGAATCTGGCACTATACATTTTGGGTGATATGCGGTGCCGTGCTGTTTTTTTTGATTTTTCCGCTGCTTGTAATTACACCACTTTCTTTTAATGCGGTTCCGTTTTTTACTTTCACGAAGGAAATGCTGGCTTTTGATCCTGCAGGCTATTCTCTAGTTTGGTACGAAGAGTTTTTTACCAGCTTGAACTGGCAGGGAGCCATCCGTAACTCAGTCATCATTGCCTTTTTTTCTACAATCATTGCAACTTTCCTGGGAACTTTGGCTTCATTAGGACTTTCCCGTCCAAATATGCCATATCGGACTTTATTGATGAGTCTTTTGATTTCACCAATGATTGTTCCTCTCATTATAGCTGCTGCCGGGATGTTCTTCTTTTACAGCCGTATTGGCTTGCAGGGGACTCATTTAGGTGTGATTTTAGCTCATGCAGTACTCGGTACACCATTCGTTGTTATCACTGTTACCGCTACCTTAACTGGATTTGACAATAACTTGATTCGTGCCTCTCAAAGTTTAGGAGCCTCGCCCACGACAACTTTTTTCAAAGTCATTGTACCTTTGATTACTCCAGGAGTTATTTCCGGAGCTCTTTTTGCTTTTGTGACTTCTTTTGATGAAGTAGTGGTTGTACTTTTCGTTGGTTCATATAGACAACGCACGATACCATGGCAAATGTTTTCCGGAATTCGCGAACAAATAAGCCCCACAATTCTTGCAGCAGCAACTTTATTGATTATCGTCACTATTGCGCTTTTAACTACACTCGAATTGTTGCGCCGTCGTACAGAACGCCTACGTGGTGTTACGCCTTCCTAATTAAGAAACTTCAATAAATATATTTTAGTTTCAGAATATTTTAAAATAAGTTCCCTTATTTAATGCTTCCATTGAAGCAATGTTTCCTATGAAGGCAATGACCCTGTTATCAAGGCTGGAGAAAGTGCTGTTGCAGGTCTTGCAGTACTTATCTGCTGTACCAAACAACAGGAATTGCGCATGAAACTTGGCTTAGATGAAACTTCCCGTGTTTTGCTAATTGGTTCCGAAGGAGTTACTGATACCGAAACATTTAACCAGATCATAAAAGGAGGCAAAAATGATGGATAGCCCTGTTCGAGGTTTTCCTGTTAGTGAGTTCGAGGCTCGTCTAAAACGAGTACAAAAACTGATGGCAGCAGAAGATTTAGCTGGGATTTTGCTAATGACAGAACCTGAAGTTCGTTATTTCAGCGGATTCCATACGCAGTTTTGGCAAAGCCCAACGCGCCCCTGGTTTCTTTTCATTCCTGCTGATAAAAAACCTATTGCCGTTATTCCAGAAATTGGCGCGGCACTGATGCGTAAAACCTGGATCGAGGATATTCGGACATGGGGTGCACCCTGGCCAAAAGATGACGGTATCACCCTGTTGCTTGATTTGCTTGAGCCACTGTCTATACGAGGTTCACGACTGGGCATCATGAAAGGCCACGAAACAAGTTTGCGAATGCCTCTTGGAGATTACGAAAGCTTGATGTCTGGATTGCCGGGAATGGAGCTGGTTGATGCTACAGATATTCTGCGAAGTTTGCGAATGGTGAAATCAGAAGCAGAAATTGAGAAAATTTCACATATTTGCAACATTGCCTCGCGGACCTTTGAGCGTGCAAACGAGATATTTTACAAAGGTCAACCGCTTGCTGAAGCCTTTCGCGCTTTCCGCATGGAATGCCTGGCACAAGGTGCGGATGATGTCCCATATTTGGCAGGAGGAGCAGATCAAGGCGGTTATCGCGATATAATTTCACCACCTTCACAGAGGCCGTTACAGTCAGGAGATATTTTGATGTTAGACACAGGCGCAACATTTGACGGTTATTTTTGTGACTTTGATCGTAATTTTTCCATAGAGCAATCCGACGACTTGTCGCACCAAACCTATGATATACTGTGGCGTGCAACAGAAGCGGGTATGACCGCCGCAAGGCCGGGAACTACCTGTCGCGAGTTATTTCATTCGATGCAAAGTGTTATTGCTGAAATTGATGTTCAGGGAGGTGAGGTTGGCCGATATGGCCATGGTCTTGGAATGCAACTCACTGAATGGCCTTCTCATGCGGATTTTGATGAAACTGTTTTAGAGGAAAATATGGTAATCACACTAGAGCCGTCACTAAATTATGGAGATGGACTTATTATGGTGCATGAAGAAAACATCGTTGTGCAAAATGGTTCTCCACGACTCTTATCTATGCGTGCTGAACCAGAACTGCCAATTATCGGTGGGAGATGAAAATTATTTAGACATTAAAACAAATGGTGTCATATGTCCCATGCGGCAGGAACTTGAGTCCTAAATTAAACTTGTGCCATCTGGAGTGTATCTAATAACATTTTATAGGAGAATGGTAATATGAATCATACAGAACCGAAAGTAAGCGTAACAATAGATTTATCGGCAGACGGCAAGCACCACGGACATTTAATTATCCCACATTCCCGCAACGAGTCTGGCTGGGGGGCGGTGCATCTACCGATCGTTTCGATCCGGAACGGTGCAGGGCAGACGATGCTTCTAACCGGCGGCAATCATGGAGACGAATACGAGGGACCGATTGCCCTGATGAAACTGGCTAGAACTCTCGAAGCCGGGGGAATAAGAGGTCAGGTGATCATCATTCCAGCACTGAACTTTCCCGCTGTTTTGACCGGTAGTAGGCTGTCACCGATTGACGGAGTTAACATGAACAGGGCTTTTCCGGGTAGACGTGACGGCTCAGTTTCCTTGATGATCGCTCATTTCGTTCACCATAAAATCCTGCCATTGGCCGATGTCGTTCTCGATATCCATTCCGGTGGAAAGACTATGATGTTTTCTCCTTTCGCCTGTTATCACCGGATTCCTGATGCCGAAGTCATGGAACGGGCGAAACAGGCGATGCTGGCTTTCGGAGCTCCTATCAGTCTGGAGCTTGTTGAACTGGACGCCGAAGGCATGCTCGATACAGAGGTTGAGGAGATGGGCAAGATCTTCGTCGGCTGTGAACTCGGTGGCGGAGGAACGTCTACACCGGAAACAGTGTTGATCACTGAAATCGGAGTTAGGAACTTGCTGGCACATTTTGAGATCATCGACGAAAAGCCTCTAAGCTGCGAGGATAGGGGACTTCCGCCGACCAGATTGATGCACATGCCGGATTCAGACTGCTATTTAATCAGCAACGATGCCGGTATTTATGAGACGTTGATCGATCTGGATGAGCCCGTCAAGAAGGGCGATGCCGTTGGCCAAGTCCATTTCCCGGAAAAACTGGAACGTCAACCTGTCGTTTACTGTGCTGGTCGTGACGGAACCTTGATCGGACGTACCCACAAGGCACTGGTCGGAATCGGTGATTTCCTGGGGATGATTGCCACCGAGATGTGAGCTAGCGATGTGGTGTTTTGCGTTCTATCGAAATTTTGAACAACTTGAATAAAATTATGCAAACCTGTTTTCGTCATCAATCAGGAACAAATGTAGCGTTGTCTACGCCGTGCCTGAATCGAAGATGACCTGAGGGGTTTCGGACAAATATTTTCGAAAGCTGGCGTAACTTTGTGGCCGCAAATTTAAACTAAATTTAAAGTAGTAAAATAATGGCAAAAATCTTAACAGAAGAACAAATTCAGCAATACCATCAAAATGGTTTTGTTTCGCCGATTCGCGTCATGTCAGAAGAAGAAGCGTACTCAATAAAGGCAAAAATTGAAGAAGCTGAAAAAAAGTTTCCTGAAGATTTCAATCCAGAAAAGCGTAATAATTTACACCTCACTTTTATGGTACTGGATGAATTGGCTCACAACAATGTTATTGTGGACGCAGTAGAAGATTTGATAGGCCCGGATATTTCCTTATGGTCCTCTGTTATGTTTATCAAAGATGCTTCGACTAATCACTTTGTGAGCTGGCATCAGGATGCAACCTATATGGGAATGAATAGTAGTGATTTCCTCACACCCTGGTTTGCATTAACTCCGAGCACTATAGAAATGGGGTGTATGTCGATGATCCCAGGCAGTCACAAGCAAAGTATTCGCAAACATGAAGACACATTTGCTGAAAATAACATTTTAACACGGGGGCAAGTTGTCAAAGATGTTGATAAATCAAAGGCTGTTGATTTGATCCTGAAACCTGGAGAAATGTCAATTCACCATGGTGCAGCCATTCATGGTTCAAAGCCAAACAAAAGCAAGCAAAGAAGAATAGGCTTTTCTCTACAATCATATATGACACCCAGTGTAGAACAAATTGTTGGCAAAAATATTTGGATGCACATACGCGGCAAGAAAAGACAAGATCGTGATGGTATGAGATTGTATCGGCCTCAATATGATATGGATAGCCGCTCAGTTTCCCAGCGAAAATTTGCTGATGAAAATTACTCACACATTCTATATAATGGATCTAAGATTAAGCGTAAATATTAGTATTTTGTTTTGTTCTCAAACAAGTAATAAATCCATGAAAACTCCTAAACTCCCCTTAATCATTGACGGACTCCAGTACAACAACTGGTCAGAGGATATTTTCCGAGAGATGAACGAAGGCGGAGTAGCGGCTGTGCATGTGACAATCTGTTACCATGAGGATTTTCAGGAGATGGTAGAGAATGTGATCGCCTGGAACCGACTTTTTGAGCTGCATTCCGAGTTGATATTTCAGGGACGTTGCGCTGATGATGTGCTGAAAGCGCAGAAAGAGGGGCGAACAGCAATTATCTTTGGTTTCCAGAATTGCTCTCCAATTGAGGATGATATTGGTTTAGTTGAAATTTGTCATCAACTTGGCGTACGTTTTATGCAGCTTTCTTACAACAATCAAAGTCTGCTGGCAACAGGCTGTTATGAAGATGACGATTCCGGAATAACCAGGATGGGGCGTCAAGTGATCAAGGAAATGAACAGGGTTGGACTGGTTGTTGACATGAGCCATTCTGCGCGTCGTTCTACTCTTGAGGCTATCGAAATTTCAGCACGACCAATTGCCATTACTCATGCTAACCCTTTTTTCTGGTGTGAGGCGCTGCGAAACAAGACTGATGACGTCTTAAAAGCTATAGGTAAAAGTGGTGGAATGCTCGGTTTTTCAATGTATCCGCATCATTTGAAAGATAAATCAGCGTGTTTGCTGGAAGATTTCTGCGGCATGATTGCGAGGACTGCGGAAATGATAGGAGTTGAAAGGATCGGCATTGGCAGTGATCTATGTCAAAACCAGCCTGACAGCGTGGTTGAGTGGATGCGTAACGGTACCTGGAGCAACGAAAGGGATTTCGGTGAAGGGTCTGCGGAGCTGGCCGGTTTTCCGGAACAGCCGGAATGGTTTCGCGACAATCGTGATTTTGAAAATATTTTCAGTTGTTTGAGAAAAACAGGTTTTTCTGAAAATGAAGTAGAGCGAATTGCCGGGCTTAACTGGCTTGAATTTTTTGAAAAATCTTTTGGTCCGTAGAAGAAACGATGAAAGCCGAGATGCCTGAGCCAACCCATGTTGTTTCAAAAGGAATGCGTTCTCCTGAAAAGGTAATGCGTTTGTCCAGAATGGGTTCCTCTTTTCAGACGCGCCTTAGTTTTATGCGCAGTCTGACCCGTAGAATCTCAAAAGAAAAATGGAAATTTGAGAAATTGCGTTTTGAAGTCGATGAGAAAGGTTATGGAACTTCGGTTTATGTTGTCCACACTCCGGAGCGTACATATTCACTGATAACGTTTACAAATGAAATTGCCCCGGAGCAACGCACTGACCGTGTGGTAGCTGAGGTATGGGACGCAACCTTCAATCTTTTCGATGGCATTCCAACTGAGGCGGACATAAAAAGACTCTCTGAAAACACTCCAAAACAAGAGGCTGGTCGATTCAGCCCCAGTGAACTGGTGCTGGCGCGTGCCAATAAAAGTTTGCGCCTGTTTGAACATGTTGCTTCGAGGTTGTCTGAGGGAAAGCAGCCAGATATCGAGCTATTGGCTTCTGTCGGTTATCTGATGCGTACTACAGCGGTTTATGGCAGTGGAAAATTCGGTTGCGCTGACAGGGAAAAAATATCCAATCGCTCGGAAACGCGCGGATCTTTTCAGGTAGAATTGCTCACGGTTTATCTTTTCCGCTGGTTCACTATAGAACTGGTTGAATATGTTGCAAGACAACGTGGTGGACGAAAGGCTGTCAGTTTAAATCCGGAAATCAGTAAATTTCTCGGAATAGGAAATGCCACCGGTTTGGGTATGGCTCCGTTTCTGATAAAACATCCAGTGTTGATCCATAAATGGGTTTTAGCGCGCGAAACTGCTCTTTCCAGAGTTGTTGCTCTTGAATCACATACTCCGGAATCCTTGTCCTTATTTAGGAAATTTATGTTTCAGGCAACTCAACACATTGCTGAGTGGAATGTTGAGGATGAACAACAAACTTCTCGAATAATAAAAACACGTGAAGACCTTAAGCAGTTGTCTAACTGGTTTGCGAATGAAGAAAATATTAAACAGCCACTTATCTGGGAGAGGATATTACGCTTTGCAGAAGACAACTTTTCGCTTGAAGGTCAGGAGTTGACAGTCTCACTATTACTGGAATCGCACGGGAAACTTGTAGATGAGTTAGCAGATGATATGCAAACTTCCACTGGGATAGAACTTGAGCCGTCAATGAGCCTCAATCAGTTGGGAGAATTGCTGCAGAAATCATTTAACTGGGCGTTGGAAATTGACTTCGATGATCCGGAAAAACAACGTCGTTTTTGGTACTATTCCGAAGAAAAACTGGAACCACGTTTTGGAGACAGATATGCTGATCCGGGGGCAGAACAGGAAATGCCGCTTGCTGTAGGACGTGATGTTTTCCTGCTTAACAAAAAAATTAAGAGCGTTACCGATGATATTTCTGTAGGCACGTTTGTTCAAAATCATCCGGAATTCCGTAATATTGTCCGCAGAGTGCAGACAGTTGTACGTTTTCCGTATGCAGAAATAAGGGATAACATTGTGGACGCCGAGATGCGTCCCATCGATCTATTGCGTTTTAAACTGGCTTTTTTTGGAGCCTCTAAATTTGATCCAAAATCAGAGTTATGGACACGTATTACCTTATTTCAGGGTGCTCCTCTTCCAGATCAATTTGTTGGTAACGATTCAGACGAATGGGCTTTTCCGTTCTGTCCGGATATCGTGGCAGCATGAAATCTCCTGAAATCGTCCTATCTCTTAATGAAATAATGTTTTACTTTACCAGAGCAGCGGTAGGAGCAGGATTGTCTTTTGGTTTGGCAGAGGATTTTGGGCGTTCCTCCGTTTGGATTGCAGCCAGTGGTCTTGATCCAGCCAGAATTACTTCAAAAACTCTAAAGTCTCTTGATGAAGCTCAAAGCAGTCTCTGTGCAAGTCAAACTGAGATTGGCGCTGAAACTGTACTGACGCCTTCCGGAGGGAAACAACTTTCAGCACTTTTTGCTGGACCTTCAGTTTGTGACTGGATTTTAGAAAAAAAAGCGGTTTCAGACAAAACTCAGCATTTTGTCGTAGAAAAAGTTGATCACCCTTTTCTGATAGCAGCGGCTGTTGGAGCTTTAAAATCCGGAAATTGGGAGATTTGCTGGCAGGATTCCGGAGGCACTCTCTGTAATGTTTTGACAGGTCAGCATGGAAACTGGAAAACTTCATTGGAAGGAAATGAGATTTTTCAACAGCACAGTCCAGCGGATGTGTCGATCAAATCTGCGGAAAGTAGTTTGTTCAGTTCTAAAAAGTGGATTGAGAAAACCACATATTCTGAGAAAAACAGGCAAGATGTTTTGGAATCAGGAGTACCATTATACGAAGCCTGGCCGATAATCCATAAATTATTTTCTCGCTGCCTGGTTCCTTCCACCGAGGAGTCGCACAAGTCAGGTGCCGGAGCCGGTTTGGTGGATACGGATTAAAAACTAATTGCACTAAAACATAACTTTCAGCTCTATGGTCTTTACTGTAGTAATTGCTTTAGTTATGATTGATATGCAGACAGTTTGTTATGACTTCTTAAATTTCCCTTAATTTTTCATTCATATAGGTACTTACCAGATCAGATGTCCAAAAAATACTATTATTCATGGAAGGAATGCCTGATCGATATTCAGAAAATTGCAAGGCAGGTTTCTTTGTCCGACTTTAACCCGGATGTTATTGTTGGAGTTTCAAGAGGCGGGCTTGTTCCTGGTGTTGCCCTCAGTCACTGGTTTCAATTGCCGATGGTTCCAATTCAAACAGCACTGAGAGATTTTCCAACCTGGGTAAAATATAAACCTGAGCAAGCACACAAAAAAGTACTAATTGTGGATGATGTTTGTGATGGAGGCGAAACATTCCACAAAATTCATGAGGAAATCAAAGAATTTTGCCAGGAACCACAGTTTGCCTCCCTCTGGTGGAACAATGAATGTGATTTTACGCCGCATTTTTTCGCCAGAGAAGTAGCCAAAGACAGTGAAAACCTCTGGATTCATTTCCCCTGGGAATTTGAAAATACTCAACAATACATAACGGATTAAATATGCATATAGAAAATGAAGTCAAATATGATTTTTCAGACGTGCTGATTAAACCGAAGCGCAGCTACTATACTTCCCGAAAAGAGGTTGATTTGGAAAGGGATTTCAAATTTAAGTGGTCCAATCTGTCCTGGAAAGGAGTCCCGATTGTTGCGGCAAATATGGATACTGTAGGAACAATCGGTTCGGCTGAAGTCCTAAGCAAACACAAAGTACTGACCTGTTTGCATAAATTTCATACTGCGGATGAATTACTTAAAATATCCAGTGGTATAAAGAAAAATGTCGCAATTACTATAGGAGTCGCAGAAGGTTTGCAGACACTGTATGATCTTGGTGAGCAAATAAAAGATTTTAATTTTATCTGTATTGATGTAGCCAACGGTTACACCGAACAGTTTTGTGATTTTATTAAACTGGCACGCTCTGAGTTTGAAAACAAAATAATTATTGCCGGCAATGTTTGTACGCCGGAAATGACGGAACAGCTTATTTTGTCAGGTGCAGATATCGTTAAAGTTGGGATTGGAGGGGGCTCTGCATGTATTACCAGAAATGTGGCCGGAGTCGGGATTCCTCAGTTAAGTGCAGTTATCGAGTGTTCTGATGCAGCGCACGGAATTGGCGGGATGGTCATGTCAGACGGCGGTTGTACTTGTTCCGGTGACATTAGTAAAGCCTTTGGAGCAAATGCCGATTTTGTGATGCTGGGCGGCTTGTTTGCCGGTCATGATGAGAATAGTGAGACTATTACGGAAAATAAAATTTCAGG